>SL_3KL_010_SEDDRAFT_10000462_pt1 | contig 33302 bp, 29 predicted proteins | sample SodLakKL_010_SED_2_FD_10381 | JGI IMG/M metagenome (IMG submission 10381)
TGTAGGTCTCTTCGGGTGTGAGTTCATCAAGACTGAAGGGGGGGAGTACGACCCGTTCCCAGGTCTGGCCAAAATCGGTGCTGCGCCGGATACCGGAAGCCCATCCGGCAAAAAAGACAACATCACCCTTGAAATCCACCATGTAGGGAGGGGATTGCTGCGGCACGATCACGGGGATGGTCTCCAGATCCTGTCCGCCATAGCGTATAGTGTTGGCATCGGGGCTGTCAAGGGTGCGCGAGGTGTCGATCAGTTCCCAGTTCAGGCCGCCATCTGTCGTGATGTAGAAGCCCATCTGTGCCTGCACCGACGCTTCACCGACGACCTCGCTGTAGCCGATGCCGGCAAAAACCGTGTCAGGAGCAAGGGCGATGGAGAAAAGCCGGCCGCGTCCATCCGTTACCGAGTCGGCACCTTCAGGAAGCCGCCATTCCAGTTCGTTTGCGATATTGTAGTTCATCCTGGGTCCGATCCAGAGCGTATCACCCAGCACTCCCATATTGGAAATGGAATTCTGCGATATGGATTTGTAGGGGGATGGTACCTGTCCCGGCAGAATCTGAGCGTGGATCTGCGTGGGCAGCAGAAGCAGACAGCTGAGAAGTGCAGGCAAAAAGGGTAATCTCATCGGGTAATGATCAGGGTGGAGCGAAGGGTGTCGCTGACGGTGCCGGCGATATCGGTAGCGTGGATCTCGACCCGGTAGTTATCCGGAGAGTTGCCGGAGTTGATGCTGAAATCCTGTTCGTACATCCGATATTCGGGTTCGGGTTCGGTGTCGTTGCCGGACCCGGCCCGGCCCATGTTCGAGGCGAAGATACGGCTGTCGCTGCGGTCGAAGAGTTCCAGCCGGACCGTATTTATGTTGTCGGGCGAGATGGTATGGGTGACTTTCGCGGAAATGGTAAACCGGTTTTCGGGTTCGCCGGGCAAAGGGATCACAACGGCATCGGGATGGATGATCTCCAGCACTTCGGGCCGACCCGTGTCGATGCCCCGCACGGTAATGGTGGATTCCACCCGGTCGGATACCCTGCCGTCGGGTGCCAGGGGATAGACGTAGATCACCAGGTTTTCGAAGCGATTGGTGTTCATGGTGAGACTGAGCGAACCGGAGTAGCGCCCGGAACCTTGCGGATCGGCTTGAAGGGTATCGCTGGCGCGGACCTGGCGGTCGCGGATACCGGCCAGCTCGGTAACAAGTCGGAAATCCTCGGGGATGTTGCTGCTGACATCGACCCGGAAGGTGACCAGGGTGTCGCCGATGCCGTCCTCAGCAGAGAAACGGATTTCGGACGGATCTACCCGGAAATCAGAAATGGAAGGGCGCTCACTCAGGACCCCTGCAGGTCCGTCGGTTTCATCGCAGGATGTAATACCGGCAATAAGAACCAGGAGCATGACCGGGTAAAACCAGAACGATTTTCTCAAAACAGAAAGTTGATGTGATGTTGCGTATTCAGAAAATAACGGTAAACGTTCGGTAGAAGTATGCCATCCGGTCTGTTTTGAGCGTGGTATAATATCATTTGGACAAGTGTGGATATTAGCTTTTGCCGGATTGAATGTCAACCAGCCATTACCATCAATTCAAAGGTACTTTCACCACCAAATTCACGGTTTTGCATCCAACTGTCCCACCCCCGGTTCACATTTAAGTTGCATGGCGGGACAAACTTCTGTAAATTCTTTCTTATGAGTATCAAACACACATATATAGCCAATTGGTGGTGGTGGCCTTTCTGCTGAGAGCGGACAGGTATCTGTGTGTGTTGTACCAGTAACCGATTTTTCATGACCCGCTTTCAGTCTATCTGGATGCGGGTTTTTTTTTGTTGATATCTATGAAACAACGAAACCGTTCTGCGGCTATGAACTTGGTGACCTTTCAAAAACTGGCAGCAAATTACACAGCCATACCTGTTCACAGGGTGATGATGGCTGATACGGTCACACCGGTATCTCTGTTCCTGAAAATACGTGAGCAGGGACGGTTCCCTTTTTTGCTGGAGTCGGTGGAAGGCGGGGAGCATCTGGCCCGTTACTCATTCCTTGGCCGCAACCCTTACCAGATCCTTCGGTTTCAAGATGAAAAGGTTACCCTGACCAGACTTCGCGACCAAAGCAATGGCTATAACCGGCAGGGGCAAGAGTCAGGTATGGAATCGGCCGGAAGAAGAGGTCATGAGGACGTCCGCGAACTTAAGGAACCGTACTTTGATGCGCTTCGGCGGCTCTGTCATACACTTAGTGAGCCGGAAATGCCCGACCTGCCGCGTCTGACCGGTGGCGCTGTCGGTTTCTCCGCCTATGACACGGTACGGCAGGTGGAACGGTTGCCGGACGTTCCCACGGACGACCTCAAACTGCCCGAAGCCATCTGGGCCTTTTATGACGAAATTTTTGCCTTTGATCATGTCAAGCACAGGGTCATACTGATAAAAACCGTTTTTACCGGTCCCGTTGACGATCACGCCCTGCAGTATGAAAAGGCACTGGAGTGCCTGGATCGTATGGAGCAGATCATGAAGCAGCCGATTGCCGATGCCGATGGCTACCGCCGGACAGACGAGCCGCTTCAAAGCAACATCAGCCGTGAGGTGTTCCGCAGCAATGTCGAAAAAGCCAAAGCGTACATCCATGCCGGGGATATCTTCCAGGTCGTACTGTCGCAACGCTTTCAGAGCAGCTTTTCCGGTGACCGGTTCATGCTCTACCGGGCATTGCGCATGGTAAACCCGTCCCCCTACTTGTTTTACCTGGACTTCGATGAATTCGCACTGGTCGGTTCCTCTCCGGAGGTGCTGGTACAGGTTCAGGACCATACGGTGCGGGTGCTGCCCATCGCGGGTACACGACCCCGTGGAAAAACCACAGAGGAAGATCTTGCCATGGAGAAGGACCTGCTGTCGGATCCGAAGGAGCTGGCCGAGCATATCATGCTCGTTGACCTTGGCAGGAACGACCTGTCCCGGGTTTGCCGTCCCGATTCGGTCAGGGTGACCCGCGACCGTGTGATCGAAAGATACTCCCATGTGATGCATATCGTATCGGATGCGTGCGGAGAGCTGGCGGATGGGATGACCGCTGTCGATGCCCTGGAGAACTGCTTCCCGGCCGGCACCGTCTCGGGTGCCCCCAAGGTCCGCGCCATGCAGATCATCGATGAAATGGAACCCACAAAGCGGGGACCCTATGCAGGAGCGGTCGGATACTTCGATTTTTCAGGCAATATGGATACGTGCATTGCAATCCGCACGATGATCGTAACCGATGAAACCATCTATATCCAGGCGGGTGCCGGAATCGTGGCTGACAGCGATCCGGACCGGGAATATGACGAGACCGTTAACAAGGCCAGGGCGCTGGTGGAGGCCCTGAGCGTTGCGATCCAGCTGGAGTAGTGTCCACAAGAAAAGATCTGGCAAGGCGAACACGTGGTCTAAACGCAACTTCACCAAAGCCACCTACAGGAACACCAATATTGAACGCAAACATTATCCAAACCAAAGTATGAACGAGCAGAACAAGACCGGCAAGCAAGTTTCCGCTGTTTCCAAAACCATTCTATCAGGAATCCAGCCATCCGGGAAATTGCATCTCGGCAATTATTTCGGGGCCATCCGGCAGCATCTTGATTTTCAGGAAAAAGGGAAGGCCTTCTACTTTATCGCCAACTACCATTCGCTGACATCGGTCCAGGATGGCAAGCGGCTCCGGGAATACACGTTTGACGTGGCGCTGGACTATCTTGCGCTGGGGATGGATCCGGAAAAATGCACCTTTTTCGCCCAGAGCGATGTCCCCCAGGTGCTGGAGCTGGCCTGGATCCTGGGTACGCTCACCCCGGTCAGCATGATGGAAAGGGGGGTCTCCTACAAGGACAAGGTTGCCCAGGGCCTGCAGCCTAACATCGGCCTGTTCACCTATCCCATCCTGCAGGCCGCCGATATCCTGATCTATCACTCCGATGTGGTTCCGGTCGGTGCGGACCAGAAGCAGAACATTGAGATTTCGCGGGACCTGGCTGCCCGGTTCAACCGGATATTCGGGGGCGAGTACCTCCGCATTCCCGAGCCCTACATCGTGGAGTCGGTTGCAACCGTGCCCGGCATCGACGGGCGGAAGATGAGCAAGTCCTATGACAATACCATTGACATTTTTGACTCCGGAAAGACTTTGAAAAAGAAAGTGATGGCGGTGGTAACGGATTCGACCCCATTGGAAGATCCCAAGGATCCGGATGCCTGCAATGTGTATGCGCTCATCCGGTTGTTTGCCGGTGAAGAAAAGAACGCGGAGATCCGCGGGAAGTATCAATCGGGTGGATTTGGATACGGACATGCCAAAAAGGAACTTCTGACCCTGATCGGGGATTATTTCAGTGAGGCAAGAGTCCGGCGGGAGAAGCTTGCCGGTGATCCCGATACGGTCTGGGACATGCTTCGCGAAGGCGGAAGGAAGGCCCGTGAGCGGGCCGAGACCGTGATGGGACCGATCCGGGAAGCCACCGGCATAGTCAGACATTTTTCAACGCAATGAACAGCAACGGCAGCATGGTACTGATCATCGATAATTACGATTCGTTCACCTACAACCTGGTGCATCTGGTTGCCCGCCATACCGACACATACAAGGTGGTGCGGAATGACAAGATCGATATCGAGGGGGTGAAGGAGCTCAATCCGGATAAGATCCTCATCTCTCCGGGTCCGGGAAGGCCGGAGGACGCCGGCATCACTGTGTCCCTCATCACGGAGTTTGGCCCGATGATCCCGATACTTGGAGTCTGCCTGGGGCATCAGGCCATTGGCCATGCCCACGGAGCAAATGTGGTATCGGCCCCAACGCTGATGCACGGGAAGACTTCATGCATATTACATGACGGACGTACGATTTACACAAATGTCCCCCAGTCATTCATTGCCACGCGATACCACTCGTTGGTCCTCAAAGAAGATACCATCCCGGATCAGTTCGAGATCACATCCCGCACCGAAGACGGAGTGGTGATGGGGATCCGGCACCGGGATTTTCCGCTGGAAGGGATCCAGTTCCACCCGGAAAGCATACTGACTGTAGAAGGCCCGAAACTCATCCAGAACTGGATGGAACGGGATATGCGCTAACATAAATCACGCAAATGGAAGATTTCACTTACATCCTGCAAAAAATATCTGCAGGAAATGATCTGACGCCTGAGGAGGCGGATTATGCATTGCGCCAGATCATCACCGGCAGCGTTCCGCCTGCCAGAATTGCCTCATTTCTTTTTGGAATGGGTTGCAAGGGGGAAACCGCATCCGAGCTGACCGCATTTGTGCATGTCATGCGGAAAGCGGCAGTACCGGTTGTAGTGGATACCGAATCCGCCATCGACCTGTGCGGAACAGGCGGTGACCATTCAGGAACGTTCAACATATCGACAGCCGCCATGTTCGTCGCTGCAGGTGCTGATGTACCGGTGCTTAAACATGGAAATGCCGGGGTCTCGAGCAGAAGCGGCAGTTTTGATGTCCTTCGGTGCCTGGGGGTCACACCCGACCTGAAAAAAGATCAGGTGGAGACCTGTTTCCGGGAAACAGGAATGGCATTCATGTTCGCTCCGCTTTTTCATCCCGCAATGGCCCATGTCATGCCAGTCCGGAAGGAGCTGGGGATGAGAACGTTTTTCAACATCATGGGGCCGATGCTCAATCCTGCTGGTGTCAGGCGGCAGATGATCGGTGCCTTCAGTCTGGAAACCGCACAGAACATCATCCACATTCTGGCCAATCTGGACACGGAATTCGCCTATGCAGTGCATGCGGAGGATGGCCTGGATGAATTCTCCACCACAGCTCCAACTCATGTGTTCCAGCTCAGGGATGGTGCCGTCATGAACAATCGTGTGTTCGATGCCAGGGTCTTCGGGCTTTCTGCCGCCACTAACGGGGATCTCCGCGGGGGATCGCCCGAAGATAATGCGGATATCATCCGGGCCGTTCTCGACGACAAGGCATCCGTGCCGCAACGCGAAATCGTCCTGTTGAATGCCGCGTTTGCCATCCACACATCCGGGATCCATGATGACATCAAAGATGCCTTCTATGCGGCTGAAGAGAGCCTGGAGTCGGGAAGTGCACGTGAGGCGTTGGAAAACCTTGCAGAATGTACATCTGACTTACAATAATGCCCTGTGCACCTTTTGAGCATCTTGACAGAAACGTTGAAACTCTGAGCTTTTTAACTGAAATTGTAATGCGGGAAACCATACTTGATACCATTGTCGCCCGAACGCGCGCGGATCTCAAAGTCCGGAAGCGTACGGCCAAACAGCAGGATTTCGCCTCGTTCAGTGAGTACCACCGCCCAAGAAGGGATTTCGGTGCGGCCCTTTTCCAGCCGGACAGGGTTTCCGTGATCGCTGAAATCAAGAAAGCTTCGCCCTCTCAGGGAGTGATCCGAAAGGATTTTTTTCCAGCGGAAATTGCTGAATCCTACCAGAAACACGGGGCCGCTGCACTTTCGGTACTGACGGACGGACCCTTCTTTCAGGGCTCCCTGATGTATCTGCAGGAAGTCTCCTCCGTCTCCGGAATCCCGGTCCTGCGCAAGGATTTCGTGATCGATCCCTATCAGGTTTCGGAAGCACGTGCATGGGGAGCGGACGCCATACTGTTGATCGTAAGGATTCTGGATGATACGCAGATGAAGGAATTGCTGGCGGCGGCGGCAGAGGAGGGGCTTCAGGTGCTCGTGGAGTGTTACGGCCGGGAGGACTGGGATCGCGTTGATTTCGACCTGGTTTCCATCGTCGGTGTCAACAACCGGGACCTTGGAACGTTCAAGGTGGATCTGCATCAGGGAGTCTCGCTGCTGTCGGAGGCACCTGATGGCGTGCTGCGGGTTTCAGAAAGCGGCATATCCTCTCCGGACGATCTCGCTTACCTGAAGCGTCATGGCATCGAAAGTGCCCTGATTGGTGAACACTTCATGCGCGCAGCCGATCCTGGCCTGGCACTTGCACAACTTATTGAGACCGATGAAACCGGAAATGACACAAACTGATACCGCTCCATGGATTGAAGACATGATGCTTAGGCCATTCAGGGATAACTGGAGTTGATAAAAATGTCTATTTGTAATCAGATTTAACAAATTTCTTCTTTTATGGATACGATCTCTTTCCCGAAACTGAAAATATGTGGCATCACCACGCTTGAGGATGCACGGTTTGCCGCAGGGGCCATGGCAGATTACCTGGGATTTGTCTTTACCAGCGAGAGTCCCCGTTTCATCCATCCAAGGGATGCCTCTGAAATCTCGGGCTGGATCGAGGGTCCGGAAAAAGTCGGGGTGTTTGTCAACCAGCCCGTGGATGAAGTCAACCGGATTGTTGGGCGTGTCGGGCTGGACCTTGTGCAATTGCATGGAGACGAGCCGGTTGCATATGCTGAAAAGATCCGGGTTCCTGTCATCAAGGTATTTAAGATCAGGCAGGAAAATGATCTGCCCGAAATCCAAAAGAGGATGGAAGAATGGGATACAGCTGCTAATTTCTATCTTTTTGATACCCGAAGTGACAAAATGCATGGCGGCACCGGAGAGACATGGAACTGGTCACTGTTGCATCAACTGGCGCCTGACAAACCGATTTTTCTGGCCGGAGGAATATCCGCGGAGAATGTCCGGGAAGCTGTCCAGNCCACCAGACCATTCGCAGTTGACCTCTCCAGCAGCCTTGAGGAATCCCCTGGAAAAAAGGACTTCGACAGAATGCAGCGCTTCTTTGAGGAATGGAACGAAATGCGGGATAACGGATGATGCGTGCCTCCGGACACTGTACGTGATATACCGGGATGCTGCTTGTAATATGTAAACAGTAAATACATAAATGTTTTAAAGAGGATGAAAGAAAATGTAAAAACGGCAGCAATGCCTGGGCCCGACGACAGGGGCTTTTTTGGAAAATACGGTGGCCGATATGTGCCGGAGACGCTCATTCCCGCGCTTGAAGACCTGAAGGAAGCATTTAACACTGCCAGGGAGGATCCGTCGTTCCAACAGCAGTTCTCCACGCTTCTTCGAGAATACGTCGGAAGGGAAACACCGCTCACCTATGCCGGCCGTCTGAGTGAGCACTTCGGCCGGGCCAGAATCTATCTTAAGCGTGAGGATCTTTGCCATACAGGCGCCCACAAGATAAACAATGCCATTGGACAGGTCTTGCTGGCCCGAAGAATGGGAAAAACACGGATAATCGCGGAAACTGGTGCAGGGCAGCACGGAGTGGCAACAGCAACGGTCTGTGCCTATTTCGGAATGGACTGTATCATCTACATGGGAGCGGAGGATATCGGACGGCAGAAACTGAATGTCGACCGGATGCGCCTCCTCGGGGCCGAGGTCCGGCCGGTGGAATCAGGAGCGAAAACCCTGAGCAATGCCATAAATGAAGCCATCCGCGACTGGGTAAGTAATGTAGCGGACACCTTCTACATCATCGGATCGGCCGTCGGACCGCACCCGTATCCCATGATGGTCAGGGAGTTTCAGTCCGTCATCGGCAAGGAGACCATTGACCAGTCCCTGGAACAGGAGGGACGGTTGCCGGACTACCTACTGGCCTGCGTTGGCGGTGGGTCCAATGCCATTGGCATGTTCCACCCCTTCCTGTACTATCCGGAAGTCAGGCTGTTCGGAATTGAGGCGGCCGGCGAGGGCGTCCATACATCCCGGCATGCGGCAACATTGTCCGGCGGGCATCCCGGTGTCCTGCACGGTTCGCTCAGCTATCTGCTCCAAACGGAGTATGGGCAGATCGCGGAAGCGCATTCTGTAAGTGCCGGTCTCGATTATCCCGGCGTTGGTCCCGAGCACTCGTTCCTGCGCGATTCCGGAAGGGTGACCTACGCCGCTGTGACGGACAATGACGCATTGGAGGGAGTGAAGCTGCTTTCATCCATGGAGGGGATCATACCTGCCCTGGAAACGGCCCATGCCATCGCCTACCTCTACACCATGATGCCGGATACCCGACCTGATGAATTCGTTGTTGTGAACTGTTCCGGTCGTGGCGACAAGGACATGGAAACCATCTCGAAATTCATGAAACATTCCTGACCATTTATCCAAACATTAGATTTCAACCAGCATGAAAGGAAGACTTCAGAAACTGTTTTCAGAAAAGACCGGAAACGGGAAAGTAATGAGCCTTTTCCTTACCGCCGGATTCCCCGATCCTTCACACTCCGTGGAATTGGTCAGGGAACTGGAAAGGTCAGGGGCGGACATACTGGAACTCGGCATGCCATTCAGCGATCCTCTGGCTGACGGTCCCACCATCCAGTATGCCAGCAAGGTGGCACTTGACCAGGGGGTGCATCTGGACTCCATCTTCAGCATGGTGCAACAGATCCGCAGCTTTTCGGAAATGCCAATCGTACTGATGGGGTACATTAACCCGGTAATGAAATACGGATTGGATGCTTTTTTTCTCAAAGCCGAGTCGTCAGGCGTGGATGGCATCATCCTCCCCGATGTGCCGCCCGGTGAGCTTCCACAACTGGATGAGCTCAGCCGGAAACATCATATTGACCTGATCCATCTGGTGGCGCCCAACACGTCCGAAGAGCGGATGAAGGAAATTGATAATGCCAGCCAGGGATTTGTCTATTGCGTTTCCGTGACCGGTGTCACAGGTGCCCGGGAGGGTGAGGAGGTCAGCCGGTCAGTTGCCGGTTTCATCCGAACGGTCAGAAACAATGTCAAACGCAATCCCGTACTTGTCGGTTTCGGGATCCGGACCCACGCGGATGCCATGGCCGTATCCACACAGACCGAGGGGTTCATTGTTGGAAGCGCACTGATCGACTACATCCGCAGTGTCTATCCCGATCCGGACTGGATCCGGAAAACGGGTGATTTTGTACGTGAACTCAAATATGGACGCGAATAAACACTTCGGGACCGTGATCAATTCGCGAAATACGTCTCTCTTATTTACAAAAATACCGATTGTTTTTTATCTGTGTCTCTTGTCACAGATATTAGAAGTATCGGTCTGTTGCTTATCATAAAACGTGAGGAAATCACGTTATTTCCGGTAACCGATCCACCAGAAAAAAAGTAACATGCACCTTTTCTCTTATATCATGAACCGTTTTCCAGTATATCTGATTGCAGTGTTGGGGCTATTCATACTTAATTCATGCGACCAGGACTACCGAAGGTCCGCGCAGGGCGGTTTCTCGGAAGTGCTTGTGGTCATGGACTCCACACAGTGGAACAGTCCCGCCGCGGATGCCATCAGGGCCACCTTCGGCCGGGAAATGATGACTTTGCCGCGTCCGGAAGCCAAATACGACCTTCGGTTCATGGATTTGAGAACCAACAGGGATCTTGAATATGCCAAGAGCTTCAGGAATACGATCATTGCAGCTCCCATTGACGAAGAGAGCAATGTCGGATCCTTCATACGGGCCATCATGAGCGAGGATATCAAAGAGCGCATTGCCGATGGCCGCAACTTTGCTTTTCCGCTCAGGGACCGTTGGTTCCGTGATCAGTGGACACTTTTCCTGTCAGCTCCGGATGAGCAAACCCTTGCCAGGCGGATCCGGGAATCAGAGCGTTCCATCGTCAGCAGCCTGGATCAGGTCGAGCGGGACAGATGGCAGCGACAGGTCTATCGCAGGGGGGAGCAGGCACATCTCGCAGACACACTGATGGAAACCCACGGGTTCCGGATCAGGGTCCAGCATGACTATCGCATCGGGGTGGATACCACCGGGTTCGTCTCCATGCGACGTTTCCTGAACGACAACGACCGCTGGATCTGGTTTGCATACATGGATGGCCATGACGGTTTGGATGGCATAGGCCAGGACTGGATCAATACGGTACGCGACAGTCTCAACAACAAGTTCATCCGGGGAACGAGGGATGGGTCATACGTGACCACGGAGTACCGCGCACCCAGGGCCATCGAGACTGTCAGGACCACGGTAAATGGCAGGCCGGCATTGGAAACCAGGGGGACATGGCGTATGACCAATGACATCATGGGCGGGCCTTTCCTTCATTATACCATCTACGATGAGCATCAGAACAGACTGTACATGATGGAGTTTGCCCAGTTCGCACCGAGGTATAGCAAGAGACGTTTCATGAACCAGTTCGAAGCCATGGCCCATACCTTCGAGACGGACACCACACGCGTCCCTGATCCGGTTGCCCTGAAATAAGGACGATCATAAGGTACCAACCGGCAGGCCCCAAGGAACCGAACGCACTTTGAATTACACACAGATTGGTCCAAATGGACGGTGAGCGGGACAGGTCAGGAAAGGACGGGATGTAACATGACAGGGCTGGATGGTTGGATACGCAGTGCCGTCCGAACTGCGGAAAATCTGCCGGGATCAATCCATGGACATGGGGTTGCTTTCGGCAATACGCCGGTACTCCATGTACTCAACCGGCGAAAGATCGGCGAACATGTAATTGAGCGGATCGACGGTTTCTCCATTCCTGATGACCTCGTAGTGCAGATGTGGCCCGCTGGTAACGCCAGAGTTGCCACTTTTGGCAATGATCTGCCCCCGTTCGACCTGGACACCGGGGCGTATGCCGTCAGCCAGACTGGAAAGATGTGCATATCGCGTCTCGTATCCGTGACCATGGTCAATGATCAGAAGGAGCCCGTATGTACGCCAACGGCGTGCGGATTTAACGACACCATCACCAGTAGCATATATCGGCGTACCGACCCTGGCCCTGAAATCCACCCCCTCATGCATTCGTTTGTAGCCGAGAACAGGGTGTCTGCGCATTCCGAATCCACTCAGGATAATCCCGGACACCGGACGGATGGCTGGGATATTCCGCATGAGCTCCTTGTTCTCGTTGTAGTGGGCCTTGATCTCTTCGAAACTCAGCTTCTGGATATTAATACGTCGTTCGATACTTTCGAGATTGCTTGCTGTCCATCGAAGCAGATCCGAGGATGGTTCACTGTACGCATCAAAATGCGCATATAAATCGGCTCCTCCGACACCTGCCTGTCGTTCGTCATCGGATATCGGTTCAATTCCAAGCATGGTGCGGTACATTTCATTATCCATGCTGGCAATGGATGTGATTTGGCCGTCCAGATATTCGATGCTTTTTCGTGTCTCTTCCAGCTGGTCAAAAAGGGCCCTGTTTTCAGCCTTGAGCGCGATTTCGGCGGGAGAACCAACGGAAAAAGAAAGGAAGGCGAGGGAGATCGTGGTAATCACGGAACCTACAAGAACCCACAGACTGAGTGTGTAGACGATACGTTCGGCATGCCCATATGTAACTGGTATGAACTTGCATTCCGTTTTATCGTAATAGAAGTAATTATCCAAAACTTGGAATTCTTGAGCGGCTGTAGAGAATACTTTGTGGTTGAAGATAAAAATTTATATGCAACAATACAAAGTATTGGATTCATGCCCTTGTTTTTTCTATTCCAGATCACCTTCGAAATACTCCACAGCACGTTGCATGACCGGGCTTCCGGTTTTTTTCCCTGCAATACGGTCCTGAATCTTTTGCTGGAAGGCCAGTGCCGCATCATAGCCGTAGTGTGAGAGCAGATGGTTCATTGCAATGACTTCAGCAATGACCGTGATGTTTTTTCCAGGGGTTATCGGTAGGTTTATGGTGGGTATGTCGATTCCCAGCACGGAGGTGTTCTGCCTGTTGAGGCCGGTGCGGTCTACGTGATGCGATTCATCCCAAAGACTGAGTTCGAGGATTACCTCAACGCGTTTTTGATAGCGGATCGCACGGATGCCGAACATGGACATCACATCCACGATGCCGAGTCCCCGGATCTCCATGAAATGTTTGTTGATATCGGTGGGGGAGGCAATGAGCACATTGCTCTTCTTTGTGAGGATAATGACATCGTCGGAGACCACCCTGTGGCCACGTTCTACGAGGTCCAGAGCCACTTCGCTCTTGCCGATCCCCGACTTGCCCGAAATCAGGATGCCGACGCCGTAGACATCGACCATGGAACCGTGCAGCATGGTCTGAACCGCAAACTGGTCCTCAAGAAAGTCCCGCACCAGGAACATGAATCGCGTGGTTTCCATCGGTGACTGAAAAACCGGGATCCGTGCCTCTTCAGCCAGCTGCAGAAAGGCATCTGGCAGCATGTTGTTATCTGTCAGAAAAATGACTGGTATTGGAAATTTCGTGATTTCATGGAAGGCCTTCAGGCAGACATCCTCCCCGATATGATCGATGTATTTTCGTTCGCTGTTACCGATGACCTGAATCCTTTGATGCGAAAACAGATCTACATAGCCGGCCATGGCCAGTCCGGGGCGGTGAAGGTCGGTGTCTGTGATCATGCGATCGTTGCAGGAGGATTCCGCTGCACAGGACCGGATATTTAGATTCAACTTGTCACGAAGCTGCTCTACCAGGAAAGAGACGGTGATATGCTCTTTCCTGGGAACAGCTTTGATATTTTTAAAAGGCATGTGGGTTAGTTTGGCGGATCAATGCCTGAAATGCTCAGGTCATGATTCAATTTCGGGAGAAGCGTTTGTCTTTGTATTTGATGAGTTGACGGCGCATGTTGTCCACCGCAGAGCGCACAGCCTGTTCGTATGCCGGACCCGATTCGGTAGCCTTGAGGAGTTCCTGTTTTACCTTGACCGTCAACTCTGCTTTGGCAGGCTGATCGTTGTCGGGAGACGGTTCCAAAACGATATCACAGGAGTATATCCTGTCGAAAAAACGTTTCAGTTTGTTGATCTCCTCGGTCGTGAAATCCTGGAGGTTCTGACTGGCGTCAAACTTGCGGGCAGTGAAGTTGATGTTCATGGTCTGAGATGGATTAGGGTTCATGGTGACTGGCAATATGTCATTTTATCCGTTCAATTTGAACAGGGGATTCAATCGTCATCAGGAGTATCTGCCCGCGGATGGGCCGTTTTGTAGACCTTTCTCAGATGTTCCACGCTCGTCCCGGTGTAAATCTGTGTTGCGGCGAGGTCGGCATGTCCGAGGAGCTCCTTGATGACCCTGATGCCGGCTCCACGATCCAGCAAATGGGTCGCAAAACTGTGCCTGAGTACGTGCGGGCTTTTCTGGCTCACTTCGCTAACGCGTGACAGGTACAAAGAGACCTTTCTCTGGATGAGCCGGGGATAGACTCGTTTTCCGGAATCGCTCAGGAAAAGTGCCTGATGGTCATTGCGATCTGTTTTCTTGCTTACAAGCAGAGGTCTTTCGGCAAGATAACCGCCGAGCGCATTTGCAGCGGGGTTCCCGAACGGGATGATCCGCTCCCGTGCACCTTTTCCAAATACCTTGACACGTTTACGGTTCAGGTCAACATCAGCTGCGTTCAGTCCGACCAGCTCAGACAGGCGCATCCCTGTGCTGTACAGCAGTTCCATAATGGCCAGGTCCCTTTTACCGGATGGTTTTTCAGTGTCGATGGATTCCATCATCAACCCCAGTTCTTCGGGACGGACCGTTTTCGGCAGGCGATGCTCTTTTTTGGGGTTCATGAGCAAATGAGCCGGATTATGTCGAATCAGTCCTCTTTTAAAAGCAAACTTTAGAAATGACCGGATCGAAGCGGTTTTTCTTGCGAGTGTGGATTTGGCGGGCCTGGTGCTCATGAGAGAGCCCAACCATAGGCGTATCATTAATCTGTCTATGCGGTTGTAGTCCAGTCTTTCGGGTTCGATTTCCCATTCCGCGCAGCAGAAACGCAAAAACTGCTGTATGTCCCGCTGGTAGGCTTCCACGGTCTTAGATGAAGCATTGCGCTCAATTTCAAGGTATCTGGTAAAGCGTTCGAGCGGGAGGAAGTCACTCATAATCCGTCGTTCCTGTATTCATCCTACCATTAAGATAAACATTGCTATCTCATTTAAAAGCAGAAATTGTCAAAAGTTGAAAAAAAATGTGTAAGGAACTGTTGCTACACTACTCAATAGAAGTACCTGTTATAGCTGCTTTTGTCTTAACAGCGAAATGAACCAGTCAGAAATAATCGATAATGCCATGATTAAAAATGAGAAACGCATGCAAGACCCCGCCTACAGGCAAATGGAAATAGCCGTTGGCATACTTATCAGGAACATTCTGGAAATCCGTAATGTGACGGAATGGGCAGCTTTCATGGGCTATTCCCGTTCGCATTTCTGCAGGAGTTTCACGAAGAGGTTTCATGAGAACCCCAAACTTGTGCTCCGCAGGGCGCGGCTCAGGAAGGTGTGCCGTGTCATACAGTCAGATTGGTCTGCCACTGCCTACAAGGTTGCCCTTGAGTCTGGTTTTGAGAATGACAAGGCACTGCACAAGTTTCTGCATCGCAACTTCAGGAAAGGGTTTCTATCATTGAAGGATGAGCTCAAAAGAAATGCCTTCCGGGCAAGGAAAATCATATCACATGCTTCTGAATCGGACTATGAATACATCATCGGCGGAGGGAAGCAGGGGTCAGACCGACCTTCCTTTCCAGGTGGGCCTGGAATCTGAAAGACGGTCGCGAAGAACGACAAAGGCAAGTATATGGAACCACAATATCAGGAGGGCCTGGAATCTGAAAGACGGTCGCGAAGAACGACAAAGGCAAGTATATGGAACCACAATATTCCGGGGAGATACAAAAATGCTGTTGATAATGGCCATTCCAGGAATTTTGCCACCCATATACGTTGAAGAAAAGCAACGACCACCATAGTCGCTGAAATCCAAATGACAATACCGGCATCAGACGTGTGGGACGCTATCATCCCGGCACAGACCAACACCAGTACCGGCAAGACGAAAGCGGCAAAGTGCAGGAACCATGCAGCCAGGAATGGCAGGTACCGATAACGGAATCCAGCAAAGAAATTTTTCCGGAAACCCTGGAACAGTTCTGATGGATTGCTGTACATGCGGCACCAGAGTCGGCCCGTACCGTGAAACATACGCATGGTCTTTCCGGCTTTGACCACATTTTTTGCAAGCATGACATCTTCCACGACCTGATTTTTCACGGACTCATGTCCACCTGTTGCATGATAGGTTTCACTTGTAAAGATCATGCACTGGCCGCAGGCACTTGCAAACAGCGGCTTGACTTTTTCACGCAGGATTTGATTCGGGATCCATAACGGAGCACGATAACTGTACCTGGTCGGGAGGTATGTCGCAACTGTGCTATAGACTGTGGCGACAACAGCCTTTTCCGGTATTGTTTCCATTACCTGATGCGGCCAGACAGTGGCGAAATCAAGATTATATCTGTTCAAACCTGCCATGATGGATGATATCGCATCGGAAGCCAGCCAGGTATCGGCATCCAGAAAGATGAAAACATCGCCTCTTGCATAATTTGCAAGCTGGTGACATGCCCAATTCTTTCCAAGCCATCCGTTAGGCTTATTCGCGGATGAATGTACGAAGACCTCCCAACTGTCTGTGGAGTGAGGACCGGACCCGTGCACGGAATTGGCTTTCTTACTGAACTCAATCTGCTCGCGGAACGTCTCGGCAATAATTCCGGTACGGTCCTCAGACTGATCATCCAGGATGTGCACCTCCAATCGGGGCCAGTCCTGCTGCTGAAGGCTTTCCAACAACTTCGGCAAATTTCGTTCTTCGTTTCTTGCCGGTATTAGAACGGATACCAGCGGTTGCGGGTCCCGTGTATCCGGATCACAGGATGATCCCGGCCCATCGAACACCTTGTCCCCAATCATAGCGGCCAGACCCGGAAAATGTCTGTGGTTGTGAACGATAATGAGCGTTGTGATGATAAAAAAAAGCAGGCCTGGAATCAGCAAAGCGAGCAGAAGGACATCCATTGAGTTCAGTTGATGGTTTCATTTCCCTTCAGGAACAGGGATCGGTCACTTCCAAGATATTCACTGTCGAAGATCATACCTGCAACCCAATCCTTTACATCAGGAACATCGGTTACCTCATGGTCAAGCCTGAGCATTGCGTATTCTATCAGGCGTTCCATTCGACGGGCGTCCAGAATACCCAGATAATAAAGTTCAAGTATGTATCCGTATGCTTCGGGGGATATGCGGGTACGTTCATTGGGATGAAGCACCCTGGGCACTGGCAATTTTTCCAGGCCATTATTGTTGGCGGCGAGATCACCGGATTCATGTTTCTGGATCAGCCAGGAATAAGCGGCGCTGATTTCGGAATTGTTGTAACCCCGCAGCTTGTCGAGTTTAATATCCTTCAGCTGAGCACCTATGTGCATCCTTTTGACCAGGTAAATGATAAGGTCGACAACGTTGTTTTGCATTCAAGAGTCCTGAAAAAACTTAATGTATTTATTCTCCAGTGCATGCATTTGATCGCGTTGGAAATCGGTGGTATCTACATGGCCGACCAGATGCAACAGTCCATGTATCACAACACGCAGCACTTCGGTTTTAAATCGGGTATTCAATTCCTGTGATTGACGCTTAATCTGGGTTATGCAACAAAAAAGGGTTCCCTCTACAGGGGCATTGTCATCATGATAAGGAAATGTTATGATATCTGTAACGTAGTCATGGCCAAGATACCTGCTGTTTATTTCCAGAATTTCATTGTCATCGACAAAAACTACTTCGACGCGGTAAAAATTCCTGTTTTCACGCTCCTGGATCAATTCAATGACATATACCAGTTCCTCTTTACCGAAAGGGATGGATTCCGCAGTCTGATTGAAGATCTCAAAGGTGCCTTTATTCATCCTGGGAGAGCTGAATAGTGTCTGGTCTGACAAAGGGGACGTCTCAGTCCTCGTCAAAGTTGAACCCCTCGAAACCAATCGATTCCGTGAGGGACAGTGCCACGCTGCACATCATGACCTCGGGAGGCAGCAGGGTGAAATCACCGCTCATAAGGGACTCACTAACATTCGCATACAGACTGCATCCAGCTTCTTTTTCCACAATCAACCCTGATATTTTGGAACCGTCTTTACCAAAAAACGTGATTTGATGGAGGATATCGCTGGCTACAAACGCGGTGCAATTGTGCAGCTGGAGAAAGGTGTCTTGTGTGAAGACCGATATCAGGTTGACGGGTTCATCATCGATCAGAAGGCCTATGTGTATCTCCAGGGCCATCTTTCGCCGGGTTTCCTGATCGGCGATCTCAAAGCGGTACACATTTCCGCTCTTTTTGGGTTCCGTTCCAAGAACCCTGGCAATTGTGGATATGTTCTCCTCGGTAAATTTATGAATCATCACGGATTGGGAGTTTGACAAGGCAGATTAATTGCTGCGTCAGGCATGCCATGTAATATAACGCTCAAAGGGGAATATTGGAACAGTGATTACTCGCCAAACATCCGGCTCACCCTGTGTCTGTTTTCTTCACGGTCACGCGGAAACGGCAGGCGCTGATCGGAAACATCCGCAATGAAATCAGCGACAGCGACAGCTTCCTCATCCATGTCGTTCATAAAATATATCCGCTGCAGGATCATGTACCGGCTTGTCTCGAAAGATAGTTCACGGACCAGCTGCTGCCTATCGCGGTTCAGTGTCTGGATACGATTTTGAAGCTCCCTTCGCCGGCGGGTGTCCATGCGGGATCCGCCATCGTCAATACGCTGTTCGACCCTTGAAATTTCCGCTTCAATACTGTCCAGATCTCGTAAAAAGGACCGAAAAGCGATGTCAAGGTCTCGGCGGGACTTTTCCGCCAGGGCCAGGGCACGATCATTGACACCCACCTGGGCATAGCGGTAGGCATAGTTGAGGATGGACGTCGGGTCTCCTTCAATGGAGGTGAAGGGGATGTGCGCTTCCCCCCATTTGAGCCAGTAGGCCGCACTGTCCGGTTGCCCGCCTTCCAGAAATGTGGAGGCTTGCCGGTTGATGATCGTACGGTAATTATCCATCATCCGGCGGATATTTTCATCGAAATAGGCCCTTTCGTTGTTGATCTCCCGCAATCGGAATGATTTGAGCCGTTTACCGTGGATTTCGGTGTCGATTTCATTGCCCGTGCGGAAGGGCATGACCCGGAACGCTTTTCCTTCCAGCCGGAAATAGTCCTGAAGGTTCATCTGTGCATCCCTGGCGACCGTAGTGGAGAAATAGACAGGGCGCACCCATCGATTCGTCCTGAGGATTTCAAGAACCATATCGTCCTGAATTCGCGTGTAATGCATCTCGTTGCCATCCCTGTCACGCCCAAGAAAGATACCTTCCAGATGCCAGGTCACCTCGTCATCAAGATACTCAAGCGGAACGCCAAAGCCCATATCTTCTGGAACATCCTCTGGTGCCCAGGGGAAATCAACCTCCCCGGCCTGGACCTGCCTGAGGAATTCCCGATCAACCGGAATGGAGATATTGCCGGGACGGTGGAAGTCGGATGCGCGCCGGAACTGGAATTTTTCGTTGAGCCTGTCGACTTCGGCGTCGGTAAGGTCGATCGGGACCGGTGGCGCCTCATGACTCCGCAGGTTTTTCATCTGCTTGATATACCACTCGGTGTTCAACAGGCTCAGGTTCACCACCCTGACATCTGTCCTCAACCCCTCGACCTCCTGCAGGTACCAGAGCGGGAAGGTGTCGTTGTCGCCATTGGTAAACAGAATGGCATAGGGAGCGGTGCTGTTCAGCAGATTGTAGGCGTAGTCAGGAGCGACATAACGCAAACTCCTGTCGTTATTTTTGTAAGTCTGCGTTCCAACAAGCACGGGTAGGGCTAGTATGGATACAGCAAGCACCCCGTAGGCTGCGTACTGATTGGATTTGAGGTACTGNTTGACCAGTTCCACAAGACCGGCAGCGCCTATGCCGATCCAGATAGAGAAAGCAAAGAACGAGCCCGTGTACGAATAATCACGCTCTCTGGGCTGAAATGGTGTCTGATTGAGATAGGCCACAATGGCCAGTCCTGTGGCCGTGAAAAGCACAAGGACACCCAGGGCCCGTTTCCAATCTTTTCTGAAATGGAAGAACATGCCAATGAGCCCGACTGCAAACGGGAAAAAGAAGAACCGGTTGTGGGCTCGATTGTGGGTATGATCGCTTTGGCCGAAGCCCGATATCCACCTTGCATCCTGCAGATCGCTGTCCCGGCCGATGAAATTCCAGGCAAAGTACCTGAGGTACATATGGTTGACCTGGTAGCTCAGGAAAAAGTGCAGGTCATTTCGGTACTGGGCATATTTTTGTTGGTGCCTTTGGTCGGGCGAGTAGCGTCTCGGGAATAGCGACGGGTTGCCCCGGTCGATTCCGCCTATTTCGTTGCTGTAGCTCTCTCCGCGAAGCAGTGGTTGCTGCCCGTACTGTTCCCGTTTCAGGTAGCTTATGAATGCATCTACAGTATCAGGAGAGTTCTGGTCGATGGCCGGATTTACCTGCGAGCGGACATAGATCATGGAGTAGCTGGAGTAGCCTATCAATATCAACAGATATCCCAGCAGTACAATATTGGCTGTACGGTGGTTTTTTTTGTGTGTATAGTAAATACCATATACAATCAATCCGCCAAACAGTACCAGGAAAGCCAGCGGGCCAAGCATTCCACCGGTCACATTGGCAAACGTTCCGGCCAGTGCCGGTAGTTGGATGATCGTCAGGGGGTAGATGAGGAAGAATATGCCGATCGTGATGGCCGAAGCGATGGAAAAAGAGGTGATCTGGAACTCATACTTCTTGAAGTAGATGATCAGTCCAACGAAAAAGATGGCCAGCAGGCTCAGAAGGTGGACCCCAAAGGCGAGCCCGAACAGGAAGGTGATGAGCAGCAGCCAACGTTCATTTCGCAGGTTGCTGTGGGACTCTGACCACTTGAGCACCAGCCAGACCACCAGGGCCGTAAACGTGAGGGAGAGGGCATAGGTTTCCGCCTCTATGGATGTAAACCAGTGGCTGTCGGTGACGGAAAAGGTAAGTGCACCGATCAGCCCTCCGCCGTACATTCCGATCCGGTCGATGACCGGATATCCATCGACATCATAACCGCGAAATTCCCGGATAAACCGTACGATGATGAGATACAGAAGCGTGATGGTGGTGGCTGAAGCCAGGGCACTCATCAGGTTGATCATGTATGCGGCGGAGAGTGGACCGGCAAACATGGAAAAAACGCGCCCAAGAAGGAGATAGAACGGAGTACCGGGTGGATGTGGAATCTGAAGTCCATAGGCACAGGCAATCCTTTCGCTGCAGTCCCAGAAACTGGCTGTCGGAGGAAGGGTGAGTACATAGAGTATCAGGGCAGTAAGAAAGGCGAACGCAGCAAAGGCCTTGTTGAGCGATTTATGATCCGTCGGCATCGTATGGTTTGTTTGTAAAGAAGTGGAAAATTCCCAAATTTGCAGGATCTGTCACAGCTTACAATAATAGGAAGAGCTGATCCATTTATCAAAGCACATTTTATCTATTTCTATGGCAATTCCATCGATTTTTCCAGCCGGTTCAACCGCTCCCGTCCCGGTGTCAGCGGAAGGACACAAAAGCATGGTTACCTCCCAAAACGCAAAAGCGGGATCTTCAGGAGGCGGAAAGGTTTCCATAACCCGTAATAACGCAGTTCTGCCCGCGATTATTTTTGCAGTTCTGCTTACTGCGTCCTGTACCACGCTGTTTATTGAGGATGTGTACGATGAGCGCACGGAAGCGCAGGAGGGATGGGTGGTTCCCGATGGCCCCATGCAGGTGCTGCGAGAACGCACCTGGGACCTGCAGCACCAAAAGCTCAAGGTACGCTTTCAGTTCGATAATGAGCAGGTGATCGGCGAGACGGAGATGTTCTTCACCAGCAAGGGATCTCAGTCGGAGTTGATACTTGATGCAAAAACCATGAATTTCGACTCCCTGTTCGATGTGCGGACCGGCCGAAATTTTTCTTATGCCCAGGATTCAGCTATCGTTACCGTACAGCTTGACCATGAGTACCAGGAAGGGGACACCCTCATCCTGGGAATTTCCTTTGTCTCCACACCCCCACAGCGTGGACTTTATTTTGTAAACCCGAGAGGGGAAGATCCCGTTAAACCGACACAGGTATGGACCCTGGGGCAGCCGGAAGACAACAGCTTCTGGTTTCCAACCATTGACCATCCGGCTGAACGGGCCACGCAAGAGACCTGGATATCGGTTCCGGATCGGTTTCAGACCCTGTCAAACGGCCTGTTGCTCGACAGCAGGGTCCTGCCGGGAGATTCCCTGCGGACAGACTACTGGAGGTTGCACCAGCCACACGCACCCTATCTGTTCGTGCTTGCGGTAGGCGAATATGAGGTTGTGGAAGAAAAGAAGGGGGACTTGCTCTATCGTTACTATGTCGAATCAGATTTTTTGCAAACAGTAGATTTAATTTACAAAAATACCGTTGATATGGTTCAATTTTCGGAGCAGGTCACAGGGGTTCCGTATCCCTGGGATCCGGTATATGCCCAGGCTCCGGTCCATGATTTCATAGCGCGCGGGATGGAAAACACTACGGCAACCTTGCTCTATGATGCCGTGCAGTTCGATCTGAGGGCCGCTCAGGATTTGTCCAACCAGGACCTGATCATGCATGAGATCATCCACCAGTGGTTCGGCAATCTTGTCACTTGCAAAGACTGGGCCAATCTTCCTCTTAATGAGGGTTTTGCGAACTACTTTGAATCAGCATACCGCCTGCACAATGACGGTCGCGATGAGTATCTGTGGAAAAACCACAACGATCGCCTTCGTTATTTTACCGAGGCCGAACGCTATCGACGTCCCGTCATCTTTTACAGGTACACCATTCCTGAGGACATGTATGACCGCCACACCTATCAAAAGTCCGGACAGGTGTTGCGCATGCTGCATGACTATCTGGGCGACGAACAATGGTGGAAAGGAGTCCGGTTGTGGCTGGAACGCCATGCATTTGATGCCGTTGACATCTTTGATTTTCAAAGTACGTTTGAGGATGCTACCGGCCTGGATCTGTTTCCATTTATTGAACAATGGTTCCTGAAGCCGGGACATCCTTATCTGGATGTCAGCCATGAAATCTACGGAAACACGGCCGAGCTGACGGTCCGGCAGGTGCAAGACACCACCCGTCAGCCGCTGTTCACACTCTACCCGGAGGTTCTGATCGTAACCGAAAGGGGTGAGATGAGGGAGAGAATCCGGGTGGACGGTCCCGAACACCGGTACAGTTTTGAGTCCAATTACGAGATCACGGATGTGATCATGGATCCGGAGAGGGTGCAGCTTGCCGAATACTTCCTTGATATCTCTGTAAACTCTCTGTCGCAACGACTTCAGAGTGAATACCTTCTTGTGCGGGCCGAAGCGCTGTCCATGGCGGAGGATTTCATGGAATATCAGACCATCAGGACATTAGTGGCCGATTTGGCAAAAGATGATCCGTTTTGGGGCATACGGTTGACGGCATACGGCCTGCTTTCTGATTATGCCTGGCTGTATAATCTGGCCGAAATCATTGCATATGGCTTTCATGCAACGCAAGACAATGAAGATGCATTCGAAGTTCGGGTCGAAGCATTGAACATTTTCCGCAATTTGGAAATCCCAGACAGTACTTTGCATGATAATGTATTCAAACATATTACTTCGATGATGGCTGATACCAGCTACTTTGTTTCTGCTGCAGCAATCATTGCCGCTGGTGAACTGTTTCCCGGGAAGTCTGCTACCATGACTGAACCGTACGTAAAAATGGAATCTTACCAGGATGTCATCAAAAATGCGGTAGTTCAGTCATTGATGAATTCCGAAGAACGTTCTGGCATGGCCGTCATAGTGACATTGGCCGAAGATCCAGGAGAGCGACGATACCGTCAGCTTGCACTGGGGCACATCAGGGATTCTGCACGTCACTTGCAGCAATCGGAAAAGGTCCTGGTGGAAGGTTTGGTTGGCAGGGTCATTCACGACCCAATAAGGGAATACAGGCTGATTGCATATGAAACAATTGGGGAATTGGGTGCCGTTGCCTATCTGCAAGAGTTACAAAAGATCATTGATGAGGGAAAACCGGACAAGGAAGAACGCCGTGCCATCAAGGACGTGATCAGGATACTGGAATACAACAAGACCATCGACGCGAACTGATCTTTCATTGCAGCATTGCATGGGGCCGATTCCCATATCAATAAAAGTCGCATAATTAATATTATGTAAAGTCATATTATATCATAATCAGCTTTTTTTTAAATCGATCCTCGCATAGGGTGTTTTCCCCTCCCCTTAGACGAACCAGGTTTCCCTGCGGACCTGCTGGTCAAGAAGTTGTTCTTCCAGATTGTAGACCTGGTTGTAGCCTACGGTGATGATAAGAATGCCGCAGCTGACCAACAGCATCCATACATAGGCCGGCATAGTGAAAACGCTTTCAGGCAGCCAGTACAGTGTAAATGTAACTGCAAAAAAAACTACACCGACAAGCATATACCCATATTCGCTGTTTTGATATGTTCTGAAGCCGTAGATAAGCAGGCTGATCGTTAAGGCACTTCCCTGGAATATGGCCAGAGCCCATTGTTTCACCATGACCGTATCAATGATCAGCGGATAGATCGCGATCAGTATCAGGGGCAAAAATGCAAAGGATTTTGGGAAACGTGAAAAAACAGGTTTGAAATCCCTAATCAGCGCCCCCGCGGCTGACAACAGAAAGGCGGAGGAAAATACGGACGACCACTCACCGATGAAGTATGGATCCAGAACAGGAAAAAACTCAGCCAGAAACGAAGAAACCCCGATAATTGCCAGAAAGGCAGCAGCCGTTCCTAGGCAGAAATGAAAAATCTTACGTCCGAGTGAATAGATACGGTAGAAATTTATCGTGGCGTAAAAAGCGACTATAAAGAGAATGATACCTGAAAATGCATCCATTTGGTAAGTATTTATTACAAAATGCTATATTATGATCGGGAATGAACGGTCTGAAGCCCCATTACGGGCCTTGACGATTCAACTCCATCGCAAGCACCCGTTCCGCAATTTTTTTCAACTGCTTCCTGTCGAACCTGACCATCATTTCCAGAAGGTCAGAAACCTGAATTTCACCCTCCTTTAACAGGATTTTCTTTTGGAAAACCTGTGATCCGCAACGCTCGAGTTCAGAGAGGAAATCACTGCGTTTGGCAATGAGCCGGTCAAGCAGTTGCTCCGGTTCATGTTCCGATAACCTGACTTGTTTGAGCCGGGACTCGAACTCCATGCTGATATCCCTTGCTATATCCCCTTCCCATTTTCGATCTCTCACCAGGGGAAGAAAAAATGAGTCGGAAGCATGACCGATCATCGACAGCATGTCAAGCACGGACTCCTGGCCCATCGGTCGTTCGGCGAACGGGATTTCCTTGATCAGGTTCCTCAGTTCGGAAAGTTCCTCCATGAGCCAGGCAATATCCTGAATCAGGATGTCCTGTTCGGGCGGACCCGGTCTTTCCGGTGTATTTCGTTGCGGTTTCATGAGATCGCTTAACTTTTGAGATCAAAGTATCGCCAACCAGGGTCAATCCCGCATGAGTTCCGTCTGTTTGTCCTGCTTGCGCTGCTCTTCGATCATTTCCACCAGTGACAAACTTGTTTCCCACCGCTTGTCACGATTCCGGACCGAATGGATATTGTTCTCCTCATCAAAGTTCCAGAACTGGCCAAACTGACGGTTTTTGTATTCACGAAGGTATTCCAGTCTGTCCTTGAGCTCCTCTTTTCTGACCAGCAGCTTGGATTTGTCATATACAGCCTCTTCCCTTGATTCAAATACAAGGTCGTAATCCTTGCTCATCACAATGGCTTCTTCCGGGCACACTTCTTCACAATATCCACAGTATATGCAGCGAAGCATGTTGATTTCGAAAAAATTCGGGTAACGCTCCTTGGGGTCGTCGCTGTTTTCGGAGGCCTGCATGCTGATAGCCAGCGGCGGACATGCGCGGGCGCAAAGTCCGCAGGCCACGCACCGTTCCTGCCCCTCGTCTTCCACAAGGACCGGACGGCCGCGAAAGATGGCTGGCGGTTCAAACCGCTCTTCAGGGTACAACATGGTGAATTTTGGCTGGAACATCTGCTTTAGTGTGTACCACATCCCACGGAAAATTTCCGGCAGATAGATTCTTTCCAGGAAGTTCAATGACCGCTCCCGTGCGGGATCGCTCACTTTTGCATTGGTTCTGGGTATCTCAAGGTTATCGGACATAAAGCAATTCGGGTCGCATAGTTTAAAATGGCAAATCCTGAAAAACCTGCTTTCGGACATCCTCAAAAATAACGCATGTACGTGTTCTATCAAAGAAAACTCTCACGGAATGCCACAGCAAAGAGGTTATTTTTCCTTGAATACCATGGTCACGGGTACACCATGGAACCCAAACCACTCACGTAGCTGGTTTTCAATGTACCGCCTGTAGTTGGCCGGAAGTTCTTTGGGCATGTTCATGAAGAAAGCAAATACCGGCGGACGGCTCTTGACCTGGGTCACGTATTTGATCGTCAGCTGATGTCCCCTTGCGTAGGGAAGCGGTCGCTGGGCCGTGATCTCCTTGAGGAAGCGGTTGAGTTCCGAAGTGGTGATTTTTTTGGAACGCTGCTCCAGGACTTTTACGGCCTCGTCGATGACACGGTGGATCCGCTGTCCCGTCTTGGCGGAAATGGTCACCACCGGCACGTACTTCAGGGTTGCCACCTTGTGGTAAACGGCTTCCATGAACTCCTTGGCCGTATTTGTCTCTTTTTCTATCAGATCCCATTTGTTCAGGGCGATGATCATGCCTTTGTTGAACTGTTCTGCCTGCCTGAGCAGGCGCGCATCCTGCAACTGGAAACCCTGCGAGGCATCGACCAGGAGTATGGCCACATCACATTCACGGATGCTTTTTTCGGTGCGGACCAGGCTGTAGAACTCGATATTGTCGTGCACCCTGGAGCGTTTTCGGAGCCCGGCCGTGTCCACAAGGGTGTAGGTTCCGTCATTGTATTTCAGCAGGCTGTTGACCGAGTCCCTGGTGGTACCGGGAATATCGGTTACGATGCAGCGCTCATCGTTGAGCAGTGCGTTGATGAAGCTGCTTTTGCCCACGTTGGGCCTGCCGATAACCGCCAGTTTAGGCCATTTTTCTGCTTCGGTTTCTTCTTTCTGCGCTGGAAGCACCTCTGCGAGCCGGTCAAGCAGCTCCCCTGTCCCGGTTCCCGACAGTGCCGAAACCGGGAACAGATCCTCGAATCCAAGACGGTAGAACTCCGGGGCCAACATGGCTTTTTCGCTGTTGTCGGATTTGTTCACTGCCACAATGACGGGTTTCTTCTGCTTTCTGAGCAGTTCCGCTACCGCATCGTCTTCGGTGGTGATACCCTGGAGCACATCCACCACAAACAGGATCAGATCGGCTTCCTGTATGGCGAGCTCCACCTGGTTCCGGATACCGGTTACGATGGCATCGCCCTTTCCGGAAAGATAACCACCCGTGTCGATGACGGTGAAATCACGTCCGTTCCAGAAACTCTCCCCATAATGGCGGTCCCTGGTCACCCCCGACTCATCATGCACGATGGCCTGACGTTCGCCGAGCAGGCGATTGAACAGGGTGGATTTACCGACATTGGGTCGGCCTACTATGGCTACTACCGGCAGCATATGGATGTCAAAATTGAGATGACTTGTGACTTTGCAGGCAAAGTTTTTTTATCTTAGAAAAGATACACATGGTTACCCCAGTAAAAAAACAGATATGCTTCATATCATTCACGAGCATTTTGGAACAGTTGGTTCCATTTTGATTGCATTGATGGCCTTTACATTTATTATCCTGTGGATTGCAGCGATTTCAGGCATCCATGAATATCCTTATTCCGAGAAACGGAAGCTTCTGATATCGGCGCTGTTCATCCTCCTTCCGCCGTATGCACTCATCTGGCTGGCCAAGGATATGTACCGGCAGTACAGGATCCTCAAGCTGGATAAGGACTGAACCGACCACTGTCACAATCCTTTCAGACCCTTCGGGACCCAGTTTANCACTTGACGGACAAATTCCGGTCCCGCAGGACAACCCGTCTAATTGTTCTCTTTAAGCTGCTTCCGCCCGGGTTCTTCTTCCAATTGCCATGGTTCCAGCACATCCTCTGCTACATCATTCAGGAACCGCGACGGATTTGAAAAGTAATCCCCGTAAGAGCTCTCTTTTGTGACCGGATAGGATATGAACAATCTCTCACGTGCGCGTGTGCATGCCACATACAGTAACCGCAACTCTTCGTCCAGGTCGCCTGGATCATCCAAAGCGTATCCGGATGGGATGATGCCGTCAAGGCACTGAATAAGGAAAACCGTATCCCACTCGAGACCTTTTGCTGAATGAATGGTACTCAGCACCAGGGGTTCTTCATCTTTTCTGGTTCCCTCGGTGTCCATGGCCGTGGCGTCAAGCGGATCCAATGCCAGCTCCTGCAAAAGTTGGTCAAGGTTCGAATAACCAGAGCAAAGGCCGGAAAAAGCCTCCAGGTCCTTGATCCTTTTAGGGTGGTCATCAAACCGTTTGCTGCATATCGGCTTGTAATACGCAACGATGGCTTCCACCGCGTTACCCGGTTGGTCCCGGAAACCGGCCAGTTCCGCGAGAACGACGCTGAGCTTTTCAAGCTGTTTTTGATAGGAACGGCTTACAAGTCCGGAATCAAGGAAGTCGCGGGATCTGTTCTTCCTCAGCCATGAAATCAACTCCTGTGCTGTTTTCGGACCGATGCCGTCCAGCAGCAAAAGCACCCTGCTCCATGCAATTTGGTCATCCGGATTTACAATTACCTTAAGATGAGATAAGACATCGCGTATATGGGCCGCTTCAGCAAACTTTTGTCCTCCGAACTTCTGAAACGGGATATTTTGCCTGTTCAACTCCCATTCCAGGTCGTAAGAGTCCCGGCCATTTCGGAACAGGATGGCAATATCCCCCAGGGATATCCCCTGCTCCCGAAGTTGCAGCAGCATTTGCGAAACAAAACGGGACTGGTCCCTCTCACACGGAGCCCTTACCAGACCGGGAAGGTCTCCCCCCTCCTTCCTGGTGAACAAGCTTTTGTTAAACTTTTGCGAAGCTTTATTCATCAAAGTGTTTGAAAGATCAAGGATCGGCTGAACCGAACGGTAGTTTTCTTCCAGACGAATGATCCGGCAATGATCAAACTGATCCGGAAAATCGAGGATGTTTCGGAAATCTGCTCCACGAAAGGCGTAAATACTTTGAGCATCATCGCCCACGGCCATCAGGTTTTTGTGTTCTGAACTGAACAGTTTTGCAAGATCTGCCTGGAGTCTGTTTGTATCCTGATACTCATCCACCATGACATGCCGGTTTCCCTTGGCCACTTTCCTTCTTATATCTTCGTCATGCTGCAATAAACGGTAGGTTTGAACCAGCAAATCGTCAAAATCCATTACAGCATTATCACTTTTATATTCAGAGTATCTCTTTTGGACCTCTTCGATGGCATCATGGTGTGAAAGAAACTGCGGGTATGCGGATGCAAGCATCTCGTAAAGGGGGAGCTGGCGGTTCACAGATGCTGAAAACATGGCCAAAAGGGTGTTTTTCTGCGGAAATCTTTTCCCACGAAGCTGTGCGGCCAACGGGGCGCGGGCAAGATGGACGGCATCGGCGGCGTCTGACTGGTCCAGCAAGGTGAAGCTGTCCGGAAATCCGATGCGATCGGCATGCATATGCAGCAACTGGTTGCAGTAATGGTGGAAGGTGCCGCCCCTGACATGGGAGCAGCGTTCATCGAGCACCAAGGCGGCCTTGTCCAGCATCTCCCTGGCAGCCCGCCGTGTGAACGTCAGCAGCAGGATCGAAGAAGGCGGGACGCCATCTTCCACAAGCCGTGCCACCCGATAGACCAGGGTTCGGGTTTTCCCCGTCCCGGCACCGGCTATGACCAGGGCGGGTCCGTTTTCATGCATAACAGCGGCATGCTGCTTTTCGTTAAGCAGGTCGGCGTAGGCAATGCGATAGTCCTCGCCCCTTGGGTTTCCGGAATCCTGTTGCAATACGAATCTTCTCATGGATGGAATATATGTAAATAATATGTTTAAGGTAACTATCACGATTTAGCGGAGCGATGCAGCCGGAATTGCAGTTTTTTGATCCTCCGTGCATGATAATCGTAAAAAAATCTTATTATAGATTCATATACACTGAATACCTGCTGCATGAAAGTTCGCTTCATCCTTCCCATTACGATTCTGTTAATGCACTCGACGTTTCTTGTCCAGTGCGGAAAGGTCGATACAGACCGCGAGGCAAACCGTCTCTTTGTAGAGGCATACCAGCAAACCGAATTGGCTTTGCAAAGTGAAGCACGTGACCCTGCTGAAGCGCATGCCCACTACAGGCAGGCACTCGAGAAAATCGAGAGCATCATTTACAAGTATCCCAATACCTCTGTAGCTGTAGATGTCGCTCAGCATCGGACCCGGATCGGTGAGATCACAATCGGCGATTTAAGAAACAAAGTTCCACATTTTGCTGCCAAGGCCGATGCACTCGAGAGTTTTCACAATCTGACCCTTTACCTGATCGACTTTGAGGATGTGGAAGAGCGTGCATTGCGGCGGCTTTCCTATGCTGCCATACTTAAGAGGCACGGACAAAACAGCCTTCATGACGAACTCGTGCATCAGGTAAGACGTCAGGCCGACCGGCACTGGGACAGGCAGGTCATAGACCGGCTCTACTATGAACTGTCAGGGCACCATGCTTCCCAGTCGCAATGGGATCAAAGTCTGCAGCTTATTGACCGGCTTCAGGACCGCGAACTTCTTTTCGGGTCTCTGGACCACCTGCTTGAATCGGGATACTTGCGTGACCGGAGCGGCCGGGGTTACCTGGATGTAGCTGCTTATCTGGACTATCTTGATCCGGTCAACCGCATCCGGCTTGCCGGACGTCTGATCGATGACCTGATTGCAACCGGTAATCGTCCCCAGGCCATGGCCATACTGCAGGAAGGGTTCCCTGCTCCGGAGGAGAACAATGTGCTTGACTATGTCAATGCCCTTGCCCGCTTGTCATCAGTCCTGGCCGGTCATGGTGAGGTCGGGGCCAGTAAATCCGCGATAGCGCAAATTGTAAACTTCGATTCTGATTATGCTGATTTTGCTCTTCGGGATCTGTCCGTGACGATTGCCCGATACGGAGATCTGGAAGAAGCACTTGGACTTGCGGAAGCATTCGAACGCCCCTACTTCCGCAACACGGCATTTGCCGGCATTGCCCTTGAGATGGCGCGCAGGGATAGTGTAGCCCAGGCATTGAGCTTGTTGGGCCAGATCCCGGATAATATTGACGAAAAAACGGAAACCATGCTTGAACTTGCCGGCATGGATCTCGATGGGGAATCGCTTGCCGACTCTCTTCTTCAGGTGGCGGTGTCACGCATCCAGACCCTGGACTCCCCCATTGCCAGGACAAGCTCCCATATACAATTGGCGGACATACATATCCGGCATGACAGGCGATCCATGGCTGCGGAAGCCATGGAGGAGGCAGAGCGTCATGCATCCGGGATTTCCGATCCTGAAAACATCAATAAGCTTCTAACCGATATCATAAAGAGATGGATTTCACTTGGAAGGCCTGATCGGGCTTTGGATATTGCCGCTTGGTACCACATGGACCACCCATCCTTCAGGGCAGGGATGCCCGATATGTTCGCCTTTGCCATTCAGCGAGGTTTCCACGATTTTGCACGAACTCTGGCCGGAATTACCGATGACAGGGCCCGTTATATGCATGTGCTTGTATCTGTCTACCTGGAACAGGGGATGATTTCCCAACCATCCGAACTTGCCTACGAGATCAGGAATTATTACTGGCGGTCCCGTGCACTTGCACAACTCTCAACAGAATTGAAAATAAAGGTGAACACAGCTACCGCGGAGCGGGCAGCAACCGATGCCCTGTTGACGATTCAGAGGATCCGGGACCGGGCCGAAAAGAGGCAGGCGCTTTATCATACGGTATCACTACTTTCCGCTGCCGGGATAAACATGGACCGGGACCGGCGTCCGCTGGTCATTGAACTGATCGGTCACATCGACAGCTGAATGTGCAAATTGTAATACCTTATTACACATATCATGGACATTTCATTTCGACATGGAGTATTTTTGCTGGCGGCAGCCATTGTTTTTGCATTCTCCTGCACCCGTCCGGTCGTATACTTAGGCCAGGAGCCTGGCACGGGGGAATACCTGACCGGTTATCCGGCAGGCAATGCTGCCCCGCACCTTGAAAAAATCCAGAGATCGGTCAAGAGAATCACCAGCACTTCTCACTACGAAACGTATCTCTTTGAGCCCGGAACCCGGGTTGTGCCGGCGCAGGTTGCGTCGGCTGCCTCCCTCGAATCACTTGCCAGCACTGTTGTTCAAAGCCACACCACCTCGTCCGGGACAGCTATTGTCATCCACAACAGAGACGACCTTATCGGCATGATCACAACCCGGCACGTCATCGCCTCACCGGATACGCTGTATGAATATTTTGAAACCAGACAACCCTACCTGAGCAGCGTCACGATCAAGAAAAGTCAGGTCAACTGGCTCTTTGATGCGCCCTATGTCGGTACCTTCGAGGTGCTTGCGGAGGATGAGCTTGCCGATCTGGCCATCATTGGTGCAAGGGTGGATCCTTCCGTGCTGGATGTACCTGTCAGGGAGCAGTTTCCGGTTTTCCCGTACCCGTTCGGACGTCCGGAGCGAATGCGTGTGGGTACATTCACATACAATTTCGGGTATCCGCGTGGCTATCCCATGATCACTACTGCCATCGTCAGCCAGCCCCGTCGCGACCGGCATCATTCGTTCGTGACGGACGGGCTCTTCAATCCCGGATTCAGCGGTGGTGCAGTCGTTGCGATCAACGGCGGGCTTCCGGCCTTTGAATGGGTGGGCATGGCACGATCCACCTCGGCATCACGTGAATGGTTCCTGGTGCCGGATGAGGATGCAGCCATGGAACATCAGCCGCACCTGCCCTTTGAAGGGGAGGTTTTTACCGAACAGAAAGCCCTGATCCACTACGGAATCACGCATGTCATATCCAGCTCCCAGATCCGCAAACTGCTTGAGGACAATGCCATATATCTGCTCTCGCGCGGGTACAACGTATTGCCGCTCATTCAGCGACGAGACTGAATGCGCGAGTGAATTCACGGGATGCCGTCGGTAATTTGGTCACCATCCGGCCTCAGGCAACACCCGGGTGAACATGATCACGAGAACATGGCGCGGATATCATCCACCGTCAGCGAGCGGACAGTCCGCTTGCCGATGGGGTCCCGGAAGGG
>SL_3KL_010_SEDDRAFT_10000463_pt1 | contig 33302 bp, 24 predicted proteins | sample SodLakKL_010_SED_2_FD_10381 | JGI IMG/M metagenome (IMG submission 10381)
ATGTTTCGGGATCTGTTCGTCCTCCGGATAAATGCGAACCGAGTACGAGAAATGCATCGGTGAGTAACAGATCTAAATCGACAAGTTGAAGGTGATCCAATGACTGCCCTTGTTGCTGACGTTCTCGAATCGCCGATAAAATATTCTCTATTGTTTTAAGGTGATAATCCTCAGGTATCAATCCGTCGCGGTCGGCATATCTTATTGCAGTCAGCATACTGTCGGCTACCGGCAGTGGACCATTGTCAGCACTCCAGGCAGGCCGGTACAATCGTTCGAGATAAAATTCGGGCAGCAGAACTGAAGAGTATATGGGGTCATTGTCAATCAATAAGGTGTCGGTATGCACCGATATTTCAATACGGTGCCGCAGGAATTCTCTGACTTGTTCATCAAGTGCTTGTTCCTGTGCCAGTGAAAAATTCGGAAGCAGCGAGGAAAATATGGAGAGAATAAACAGATGAATTATACCAATCCGGTGCATACTGATTTTTTGTGAATTAGGTTTATGCAATTTCTACTTTTGATGAATTTATGGCAATATCTGCTAAAAAGCAATTTATTTGCTTTAAACTCATTTTTTCATATATTGGCAGAATTTCCGGTACTAACAATTCTGGTATAAATGATGAAATACATTGCATACCTGATACCGATCATCGCTCTCATTGTATTGATCTCCACAAACAGTGTCGAGCAAACCGGTGAAAACGGACATTTCGGTTTTTACTCGCTGCTTCCTGCGCTGATCACGCTATCGCTTGTCTTTATAACCCGCGAGGTTATCTCATCGTTGTTTATCGGTATTGTTGCGGGGGGAATTATCAGCGGGAATTATAATATTCTGGATTCATTTATACTACCATCAATCGGAAGCCGGTCGTTTGCCGTGATATTGTTTGTCTATCTCTGGTGCCTCGGCGGTCTTATCGGATTGTGGACGAGAACTGGTGGTGCACGCTATTTTGCTACGTGGGCGGCAGAACGGATTGTCAAAGGACCCCGAACGGCCAAGTTCTTTGCATGGTTGATGGGTATTGTATTTCACCAGGGAGGTACCATTTCGACTGTGTTAACAGGTACAACGATCCGTGCCATTACCGACGAACAAAAAGTAAGTCACGAAGAAGTATCCTACATAGTCGATTCGACAGCATCGCCGATTGCTACGGTGATTCCGTTAAACGTGTGGCCGATCTATGTTGCCGGATTGCTTATCGGAACCATCCCGATTTTTGCAACCGAGCAGCAGGTGATCAGTTTTTTCTTCGGTGCTGTAGCATTTAATTTTTATGGAATATTTGCGGTGATTATGACGCTATTGTTTGCCTTAGAGCTTTTGCCCTGGGAGGGACGGAAAATGCGCGCAGCACGCATTCGCTCACGGGAAGAAGGTCAGTTAAACAGACCGGATGCTAATCCGTTAGCGGCGGCGGAATTGTCTGTTTTAAAAATTCCGGAGGATTACAAAAGCAATCTTACAGATTTTTTTATACCGCTTGGTGTGTTGATCGGTGTTGCTCTTACCGGAATCATTCCCGCGTTGTTAGCAGGTGATATTTCAGAGATCAGTGTACCAATAGCAGAAGCGTTCGGACTTGCATTACTCGCGGCTATAGTAACCGCACTGGTAAAAGGAATGAAACTTCAATCGATAATAAACGGATTTGTGGATGGTATTAAGGGCGTTACGATCGGGGCTATCATTCTGGCGCTTGCAGTTTCGTTAGGTTCGGTTTCAAGTACACTCGGCACGGCTGAGTACATTATCGAGACAACGGCGCATTTCATTCATCCGGTATTATTACCGTTGCTGTTACTCGTCATCAATATGGGAGTCGCCTTTTCGGTCGGTACTTCATGGGGAACCTATGCTGTTGTGTTTCCGATTGCGATGCCGCTCGCCTATGCGGTAAACCCCGATCCGTTTTTTCTGACGCTCTGTTTTGGTGCAGTGCTCGGCGGAGCGGTGTTCGGCGATCAATGCTCACCGATTTCCGATACTACTATTTTAAGTTCACTTGCCACCGGAGCGGATTTAATGGATCACGTGTTGACACAAATACCATTGGCCGTTACCGCCGCAGTGTTGGCCGGTATTAGTTATACAATTCTTGCATTGTTGACTGTGTAGTGTGGTTTCAAAATATTGCTGACTTGTATTAATGACAAAACTATTAATGGCAAAACTATTTTTTTTATGTATTGTCATAATTGTCTTGCCCGCAATGGTTTTGCCTTAATAAACCCGACGGTTATCGGGCTTATGGCGATATTGTTTAGATTTTCGAAAATTTCAGGAATGTCTCATACCCGGTCTGTTTCTCCGTTTTTATTTGAAGAGAGGGGGTATAAGAGAAGAGACTGTAATTTCCCCGGAATTTGTGGAGCACTACCTATGTTCTAATTTGTAGATACGCTACCGGGTGGACTTGTCTGTTTCATCCAAAATTATATATTATTAAATTAATCCCGAAAAAATGTCGATAAATCTGTGGGAGGTTTAGATGCGAACATGGTACAGAGCATTTCCGTTTTTTATTATCTACTTTACCCTGTTTTTTACAACTGAACTCCATGCATATGATACCGAATTCAGGGAGGCATTCCCCTCGTTGACGTTTCCCCAGGCTGTTGATCTTCAACATGCCGGCGACGGTACTGACCGCATCTTCGTGGTATCCCAGCAGGGGGTGATATATGTCTTTCCGAATGACCCCGATGTAACGAGTGCGGATGAATTTCTTGATATAAGCGATAGAGTTGTATCCGGCGGCGAACGTGGATTACTCGGTCTGGCATTTCATCCCGATTATGAGAATAACGGTTATTTTTACGTAAATTACACTGCACCCGATCCTCTGCGCACTGTAATTTCACGATTTGAAGTCTCTGCCGGAGATCCGGATGTAGCAGAGGTAACGAGTGAAGTTGTAATTCTCGAATTTGATCAAACGCGTAGCAATCACAACGGTGGCCAGATTGCGTTCGGACCAGACGGGTACCTTTACATTGCATCGGGTGATGGTGGTGGAGCGGGTGATCCGGATGACAATGCACAGGATCGAACGAATTTACTCGGTGCAATTCTCCGGATCGATGTTGACAACACACAGGATGGTTTGAACTATGCAATCCCCGATGACAATCCGTTTGCAGGAAATACCGAAGGATATCGCGAGGAGATATATGCGTACGGTTTACGAAATCCGTGGAGGATGAGTTTTGATTTTGAAACCGGTTGGTTGTGGTGTGGCGATGTCGGTCAGGTCGATTGGGAGGTAATACATCTGATAGAAAACGGTAAAAATTACGGATGGAATATTATCGAAGGATCGCATTGTTATCCGATGGGTACTGAGTGCGATAAAACCGGTCTTGAGCTACCGCTGTATGAATATGAGTGGGGAGAAGATGGGCAGGCCATTACCGGTGGTTACGTATACCGGGGAAGCGACCATCCCGATCTTTACGGTAAGTATGTTTACGGAGATTATGTTTTCGGTACCATATGGGCACTTGAATACGAAGAGGGAGGCGATACGGTTAATACAAAATTACTTGATACCGATTTTAGAATCTCATCGTTCGGAGTTGATCAGCAGGGTGAGATCTATATCATAGATTACAGTAGCAACAGCAGGATTTATACATTTGATGCTGTCTCTTCGGCCGATAGCGGCTATGATTTGCCTGTCGAATATCGGTTGCATCAGAATTATCCCAATCCTTTCAACAATGAAACAACGATATCATTTTCAATTCCGGAACCGGAACATGTTACGATCTCCGTTTTTAATCTTGTCGGACAGCAGATCGGAACAATAGCCGACAGGCATTTCAATCCCGGAGAATATTCCATAGCGTGGAATGCAGAAGGTCTCAGCAGCGGAGTTTATTTTTACAGGATAACGGCGGGTGAATTTGCAGAGACAAAACGAATGATCTTATTGCAGTAAAACAATGGCTCGTCAATAATAAACCAGAGAAAGGTGCATCATGAAAAACAAACAACTTGTTTTCGATTATACGAATATGCTTGCAGATGCGGTGGGCGGGAGCAATGGTCTTTCGATAGAAGAGGTTCATGAATTCCGCCGCCATGCCGATGAATTCCACCGGACTCTTAAAGCGGACCGGGAAACGGAGCGAATAGGTTTCTATAACTTACCGTTTCATAACCGGACAGCTCGGAGAATAAAAGAATATACCAAAGCAAATTACAATAAATTTGATAATTTCGTTGTTCTTGGTATCGGCGGTTCGGCACTCGGTAACATTGCCCTTATGGCTTCGCTAAAGTATCCATACTATAATTTGTTGAGCAGTAAAGAAAGAGGCGGCTATCCGCGCGTATTTGTTCTTGATAACATTGATCCTGAGCTTATTGTAAACTTTCTCGATGTTATTAATCCACGGAAAACGCTCTTCAATGTGATCTCAAAATCCGGCTCAACAGCAGAAACCGCGGCACAATTTCTGATTTTTACGGATATCCTCCGGAAGAAACTGGGGAGGAAATTTACTCGCAACGTGGTGATAACGACCGATCCTGAGAAGGGCGACCTTCGCTCAATCGCCGAGGAGTATGGAATTACTTCATTCGATATTCCGCAAAATGTGGGCGGCAGGTTCTCGGTGCTATCGAGTGTCGGATTGCTGACGGCTGCATTTGCAAATATCAATATTAATCAGCTTCTTCGCGGTGCTGAAGATATGCTGAAACGATGCGATACCTCAGATCTGATGAAGAATCCTGCGTATCTTAATGCAGTGCTTCATTATCTTATGGATATGAGGAGAAAGAAAAATATATCCGTGATGATGAGTTATTCCAGTCCGCTGTATTATTGGGCGGATTGGTACCGGCAGCTCTGGGCTGAGAGTCTCGGAAAAAATATCGACCTGCAGGGCGATCCCGTAACGGTAGGCCAGACACCGGTGAAAGCTCTCGGGGTAACCGATCAGCACTCGCAGGTTCAGCTATACACCGAAGGCCCGAACGATAAGGTGTTTACTTTCCTTACCGTTGAGAATTACAGGAAAGATATAAAAATACCGAAGTTTAAAGACAAGTATTCATCACTTGAATATCTCTCGGGTAACCGTCTGTCAAAGTTGTTTGATGCTGAAATGCGGGCGACCGAGTATGCACTTGTGCAGCAACACCGGCCGTCGTGCAGAATTGTCTTCCCGCAGATTAACGAATATACCGTGGGACAATTTATCATGCTGTATCAGATACAAACTGCATTCTCTGGTTTGCTCTATAACATAGATGCGTTCAATCAACCCGGTGTCGAAGCCGGTAAACGAGCAACCTACGGACTGCTCGGTAGAGAGGGATATGCTGAAGAGGCGAAGCAGATTCAGGCGACAGAGAAGAAGAGGTTGAAACTGTAAAACGAATGTTGTGATGGAATGATGGAATGTTGCATTAACGGGATATTGGAGAATTGGTTCCATCATTCCACAAATATCTAATAAATATTTTCAGGATCTATGGAGACGGTTCTCAGCATATTTGTTGGTATTAGTTTAAGCGCTGCGGCGGGGTTCAGGGTATTTGTACCGCTGCTGGTAATGAGTATTGCAGCAAATACCGGACATCTTTCCCTGACCTCAGGTTTTGAATGGATTGGTACAACACCGGCACTGGTTGCTTTTTCCATAGCTACACTGTTTGAGATTCTCGCTTATTATATTCCCTTTGTCGACAATTTACTTGATACCATTGCAACACCGGCCGCTGTTGTAGCCGGAGTAATATTAACCGCTTCAACGGTTACCGGGTTGAGTCCGTTTTTATCCTGGTCACTTGCAATCATTGCCGGCGGCGGTATTGCTGCGACCGTTCAGTCAATAACCGGAGTAACGCGGCTGGCATCTACCACTACAACGGGAGGTGTAGCCAATCCGGCCGTATCGACGGCAGAACTTGGTGGTGCGACACTGCTATCCGGTTTAGCGATATTTATTCCGGTTGCAGGTATCATTCTGGTAGGAATTATTATAGTTTGGGGCATCGGCCGGATAAGGCGTAAATCAACGGCACCCCATTAATACCTGAAATTTTTAAATTTTACGAAACTTTTTAGAGAGTGTTGCGTCTAAAATAGTAATTACCCGGGAATCTACAGATTACAGAGAGAGTGCCCATCACCGTGAAACCTATAAATATTCAGGACACAAACCTCCTTACGTCCTGGAAATGATGATGGTACCTACACATGGTGATGGGCATTTTTTTGCTCCCGACAAAAAAATCCCGTACATTTTTAAACGATCCTATTCCTTGAAATTTCAATAAAATTTGTAATGGCATGAAACATCTGTTTGTAATTTTATTTTCGTTATTGTTGTCACATTGCGTCTATGCAGGAGAAATCGATTGGGAACGGGCATCATTCGGCGTTACAGCGAATTATCAAATACCCATAGGTGACTTTGGAACATACTGGAGCAATAGTGCAGCAATCGGTGGTCTCGGCAGATATGAGGTGATGGATCGCGTTTATTTAATGGGAACGCTCACAGTGAGTTATTACACGCCCGCAGATAATACCGATGGAAAAAGTATACCGCACATCTGGCTTATTAATGTAAGCGGCAGCATTCATTATGAGATACCATTCTCTTCCAGGATAAAAGGATTGCTGGGTATCGGGGGAGATAACTTTACGTTTATCTTCAGAGGAACACCGGCCGAGCGACTTGGCTCTAACTATATTGAATCGGAGGTCGCTATGCATGGTGAGATTGGAATGAGTTTTCAATTCGGCACTATACCGAGGTTTGATCTGTATACAAGATATAGTTCTATTTTTAGTTATCCCGATCAGATTCCCATCTGGTTGAGCGGGATTTATGTTTATCTATGGTAAGGTACAGTTACAGTTTATGAAGGCATTGAAGTATTTATCTGTAATGTTGAGCATCATTCTCTGTTCTCTGCAGACTGTTTGGTCCGGTGGGGATGCCGTTGTTGAGAAAACAATACTACCGTCACTGAATAAACAACGTGCGAGCAATGCTTTTTATAACACTATACATTTTCAGAAATTATCTGCATCGCGATTCCTGCCATTGTTTAATGTTACCGGTATCGGAAGCTGGGCTTCACCCCGTACGGTTATCACCCTTGATGGATTGCCGTATAATGGGTATCCGTTCGGGATGCAGTCGATTGATCTTGTTCCCGTCGATCTGGTAACCATCGATACGCTGGTTGCAAAAACCGGCGTTGGAGTTATACAATCGGGACCGGTTTCAGGTGGAACGATTGATTTTGTACGAAGTGAAATACCCGATTCGTTTTCTATTGATACACGACTGTTTACCGGCAGCGAAACCGGTGATCCGTTAATACACATCTTCTCCCGCCCCGACGAGAGACATATAAATAAGAACAAGGTCGGTCCGTCTTTTGCCTTATCGATATCGAACAAAAACAATAACTGGGCATATCGTCTGTCGGGCGGCGGGTTCTTTTATTTTACGACGGGATCGGTGAACGATGGCATAATCGGTCAATACAACCGTGAACTCCTGAACCGTCAGAATCGACAGGTCAAGGTAATCGGTGAGGTGCGGTACATTATAGATGAGAACCGCACAATCGATTTTTTTGCTGCAGGTATCAATCTTTTTGGCTGGGAAATGTCGCCATTCACTTCTCTGTTTAATCATTACACAAACATCAGTAATACCGGACGCATCCGGTATACTGATACATCCTCCGGTTTCACAATCGCACTGGTTAGGGATGAATCATTTGTGTGGACGAAGCAGATCACCGGTTCATTGCCGACATCGCTCCGCACAACCGAGTGGATGCTGTATCCCCGAAATGATATCAGTTTAAACAACGCGATTGATGTAACAGTATCATCATATGCGGGTCTTATAAATGCCATCGATCGTTCTGATGATAATCCGCGCAGACAACCGGTTTTATTGCAGAATGTAAGTGCCATCCATTGGGGATTCGGTATAGATTTTAATTACGCTGCCAATCGGTTGTTCTCTTCGGCCGGAATTCGAATCGATTCACAATATGAGTACTCACCTGAACTATCGGGTGAATTATTGTTAGAGTATCGGACCGGCAGCAGCAGTAAGCTATATACACTATTCGGTACAGCGGCATATTTCCCGGATTACCCCCCCCCGATAATACTGATGAATCGGGCGAGTTTGAAATTAGCGGTAATCCGGATCTGGATCCCGAACGTGTGCATGAAATAAAAGCGGGTTATTCACAGACTAACAACCATCTCACTGTTTCTGCAGAATTGTTTGGCCGGTGGACAGAAAACCAACTGATGCAAATTGCAACTCGATCATATCGTCCCGCAGATACAGGTGAGCTGCTCCGGTCGGCAAACTATGGTAACAACGGCCATAGATTTGTGCCGGGTATTACGCTCCAGCTCGATGTGAAACCGGTCGGTTTTCTCCGTATCTCTTCGGAACATCAATACATTGATAATGCGGAGATTCGATCCCTACCGCGNTATAANAATATTCATGCATTTGAATTTCTGCTGCCGCTTGATGTGGTATTTGATGTATCGTTGACCTATACAGGCAGTACTGTCTGGGAAGAATTTATTCTTGCGCCTGAGGATGATGCTTTTGAAGGTGCAGGCTTTGACGGAACAATCAGATCTGCGACTATTTTAGATATGTCGGTGAGCCGCAGATTTGAGAAATTTTATTTTGCAAACGGATTGGAAGTGAGTATTCAGGCACAGAATTTCTTCAATGAACCATACCGGAGGATACCAATCGGCAATTTTATCGATCGTGCGGTGTTTGTGTATGTGTCGTTTGGATTATAATAGCAGATATGAAACCCATAAAAGACACTGCGATCCTAAATAGTTACTCCGTTTGATTGAAACTCAGTTTTATTCACAGTATATTAAATAAATTTTCACTACCTGTATTTGCAACCAACCGAGGTATAATTATGAAAGCAGTAACTCCCCGATTACTACCAATAATACTTATTGTATCGGTAGCGTTCATTACCGGGTGTGGTACGACAACAGAAGTCGTCTATGAAACACCCCGGGAACCGGTTATTGAACCTGTTCCCGCCGGCCAATTTGATTCCGGAAGAATGTGGACGTTTGATTTCCCGCCGATAGAATACTTTGAAGAGACATATAATTTTACTCCGACCGATGAATGGTTCCGCCACGCACGACTTGCATCGTTGCGTTTACCCAATTGCTCGGCGTCCTTTGTGTCGGGTGACGGACTTGTGATGACGAATCACCACTGTGCTCTCGGAGCTCTTGAGACTGTCGAACTTGAAGATGAGCGGTTACTCGATAATGGTTTCTTTGCAAGTGCTCTCGATGATGAACGTAAAGTTGATGGATTATATCTCGACCAGCTTGTCCTCATTGAGGATGTTACCGATGAGGTGATATCGGCATTTGAATCAGGAGAAACCGATGAGGAGCGTGTTCAATTACGCCGGATAAAAATGCAGGAGATTGAAGACGCATGTGAAGAGGAAACAGGGCTATCGTGCGATGTCGTGACATTTTATAATGGCGGCAGGTATGCATTGTACGGTTACAAACGGTATGACGATGTACGAATGGTCTATGCTCCTGAGTCGGTAATAGGATTTTTCGGCGGTGATCCGGATAACTTTACCTATCCGCGCTATAATCTGGATGTTACCTTTATGCGGGTGTATGATGAAGAGGGTAATCCGTATAACCCCGAATATTATTTTCAATGGAGCAGCGGCGGTGCCCGTGAAGGGGATGCTGTTTTCGTGACCGGAAATCCCGGCAGAACAAGCCGGCTGCTGACTGTCGAACAGTTGAAATTTAACCGTGATAAACAATATCCGTTTATCATGAACCTCCTCGATGATATGGTTGAAGTATATTCTGCCCATATACGGGAGTATCCCGAAAAGAAACCCGAGTATGAGACCAGATTGTTCGGACTCGAAAATTCCCAGAAAGCATACCGGGGTATCCTTCGAGGGTTACATGATCCCGAACTAATGGGACGCAAAGTATATTTTGAAAACAGATTTCAGGAACAGATCGCCGAACGCGCATACCTTCACGATGAGTACGGAAGTGTATGGGAAGGGATTGCAGGATTACAACAGGAGAAACGGGAAATATTTGAAGAAACTCAGGCACTCTCTGTCCGGGGTCTGGGAAGATCGGCATATTTTGGATTAGCTGCAGACATCATCGAATATGCCCGTCAGGTGAACCTTCCGGATGACGAACGGCAGGAAAAATATCAGGAAGAAAATATCGAGGATACCCGAAAAGCAGTTTACCCTGCTGATGGCCTTGACATTCCGCTTGAAGAACGGGTGCTGACAACTCAGCTCGCATTTATGAAATCGGTACTCGGCGAAAACGATCCGGCTGTTGAACCGCTTCTTGCAGGGCAGTCTCCCGAATCGGCCGCTGCTGCTCTTGTGGAGAACTCAATTCTGACAAGCAGAGAAGATACAGAACAATTGTTAACCAGAGATCCTGAAACAATTCTGCAATACCCGGATCCTTTTATACAATTTGTAAACAATACAACGGACCGTTTATCATCATTGCGGGGTGAGTACGGCCGTCTTCAATCACGCGAATCGGCACAGGTACAGCACCTCGGAAAAGCGTTGTATGAAATTTACGGAACATCCATTCCGCCCGATGCAACATTCACACTTCGTATTGCCGATGGCGTGGTGAAAACATATGAATATAACGGCACCATTGCGCCGCCGTATACCACGTTTTACGGCCTGTATGATCGATACTATTCGCATGGCAGAGAACATCCCTGGGCGTTGCCTGACCAGTGGAGGACACCACCCGGTGAATTCAACATGAGCACACCGGTTAATTTCGTCTCGACAAATGATATCATCGGCGGTAATTCGGGTAGTCCTGTGATCAATACTGATCTTGAGGTAGTCGGTCTTGTATTCGATGGCAATATTGAAAGTTTACCGGGTGATTTTATATTTGCCGAGGAGTATAACCGCGCAGTGTCGGTTCATTCCGAAGGTATTCTCGAAGCACTCCGGTATATGTACGATGCCGATCGAATTGTCTATGAACTTGAGGTAGGGAAGAGGAGATAGGTTGAAGCAGTGAATGGTTGGTGGTCGATGGTTACTGATGCCGGATTATAGCATAGTTATAACCATCAACCAAAATTTCCTGTATCCATAACAATTATAAAGATGTTATTCCTATAAACAAACCTCAAACCAAGAACAAATGATATGAATAAACCATGAAAAACTATGAACTCTACGACGTACCGAAGATTACTTCGATTCAGGATATGGTCCTGCAATCCGCAAAAAAATTCGGTCCCAAACTCGCACTCGAAGATCTGAACGACACACCAATTAAGCGTGTCTCTTACGATGCATTACTCGATACGATATTGCGGTTTGGCAATGCACTCAAGAAACTCGGTGTAAAAGAACGAAGTCATATTGCTGTTATCGGTGAGAATCGTGTTCAGTGGGGTATTACCTATCTGACTGCAATGTGTTTTAATCACGTTATCGTACCGATCGATAAAAATCTCAATACGAATGAGATATTAAACATCATCCACGAATCAGATGCTTCTGTCATCGTTTTTTCAGAATCCTTTAATTCGATATTCAAAGAAAAGCATCATGCATTGAAAAAGCTCAAGCATTATATAAATATGGATTTACCCAAGGCAAACAGTGTTTTTCTGTCGATGCCGGAATTAATTGCAGGTGCCGAACGCGACGGAACGGATTCGTTGCCAAAAATAAATCCCGAAGAGCTTGCCGAAATAATTTTTACTTCCGGATCGCTTGGCAGGGCAAAGGGTGTGATGCTGTCTCAAAAAAATCTGGCAGCAAATTTAATGGCAATGGTATCGATGATCCTTATCGATGAAAATGACAGGTTTCTGTCGGTGCTGCCGATGCATCATACGTATGAATGTACCTGTGGATTTTTATGTCCGCTTTATTGCGGAAGTTCAGTACACTACGCCCGCTCGCTGAAAACAATAGTTGATGACCTGCAGCAGGTGAAAGCGACGATATTACTTGGTGTACCGTTATTGTACGATAAGATGTTTAAGGCAATTCAGCGTGGGATTAATGAAAAAGCGGCAAAAAAAGTACTTATCGGGCCGATGGTGAAAATCACAGATGTGTTGGAAAAAGCGGGCCTTCAGGGAACGAAGAAAAAACTGTTTAAAGAATTGCATAATAAATTCGGTGGCGCTGTACGTATTTTTATAGCCGGCGGTGCCGCACCGGATCCTCTCGTTGCAAAAGGATTGCGTGAATTTGGATTCACGTTCCTCCAGGGCTACGGTCTTACCGAAACCGCTCCGATCGTTGCGCTTAACCGGCTTTATTATTACAAGGATGATGCTGCCGGTTTAACGATGCCCGGTGTCGAGCTGAAAATTAATGATCCCGATGCAGAAGGCGTCGGCGAGATATGGGCGAAGGGGCCGAATGTTATGCTGGGTTATTATAAAAATGAGGAGCTTACAAATCAGGTGATGGAGGGAGAATGGTTTAAAACCGGAGATCTCGGATATTTCGATGAGGATGGATTTTTACATATCTGCGGGCGGAAGAAGAATGTTATCATCGCGAGTAACGGTAAAAATGTATTCCCCGAGGAGGTTGAAGACATTCTCAATCGTAGCCCGTTTGTAATGGAATCGCTTGTATACGGTGAAGAAGATGATAAAGAAAAAGAAGTAATTACGGCTAAGATAGTTGCCGACAGTGAAACGTTTATAGAATATGCCGAGAAAAAAGACGTTAAAATCACCAAGGATTTAATACACGGTATAATAGCAAAAGAGGTAGAAGATACCAACAAACAGTTATCATCTTATAAACGAATACGAAAGTTTCATATTCGCGATAAAGAATTCGAAAAAACAACCACACAAAAAATTAAACGGTATAAGGTGAACGGTGATGAGGTTGAGGAAGAGTAAGATGTAATGATGGAATCATCGATTAGTGGTGTTTTTTTCAAATAAACCGAAACTAACGGAGTATGGTATGTATAGATTATTACTTTTAGTTTTCCTTTGTATTTTTGTCTCGGTGCCGGCAGTAAGTCAAACGCTGCCTGAAGGTGCAGAGACCATACAAGGTTTTTCTATTTATGAGACACTTGATCGCTTAGCGTCGGAGGAGTTTCAGGGCCGTCACACCGGTCATCAGGGCTTTACCGATGCCGCTGCATGGGTTGCAGACATGTTTGAAGAGTGGGGATTAATGCCGGCCGGGAATGATGATAATTATTTGCTTCCGTTTCCTGTGCAGTATACTATCATTAACGATGCATCGATGTCGGTGCATATTGTTGATGAAGAAGAGGAATCAGGTTTTCGTGAGGAAGAACTTAAACCGGAAACGGATTTTCTGCCGCTTTTGTATAGCGATACGGCAGACCGGACGGCGGAAGTGGTTTTTGTGGGTTGGGGAATTCACGCATCTGATATCGGTTATGATGATTACTTCGGCGTTGATGTCGAAGGTAAGTTTGTGATGTGCTTCAGGGGTACGCCCGATCCACAGGACAGGCGATTTCAATATCATGACGAGCACCGGACGCGAATGCAGCGGGCAAAAGACGAGGGAGCCCTCGGATTGATATATATTTATGAAGAACCGATTGCTAATCCCAACGGCGATTGGATAGAAGGATTTACACCTGTAAAGATCAGCTATGATGTCGCTGATAAATTGTTGGGTGAACGGGGATTTGATACTGCTACACTCCGGCAGGATTTATTACAATACAAACGGCCTATTTCATTTCCGTTAGAATCCCAGGTGCGTATTCAGGTTGCATCGACACATTATCCCGAGGGAACCGGCTATAACGTAGCCGGATATGTAGAGGGTAGTAATCCGGAGCTTCGTGACGAAGTCATTGTTATTGGAGCACATCTCGATCATTGCGGTACGCATATGGGACTTTTATTTCCGGGCGCCGACGATAATGCAAGCGGGAGTGCGGTTGTTACCGAGATTGCACGAGCGTTTGCAGAAAATGACATACAACCCGAACGGCCGGTTATGTTTGCACTATTTGGTGGTGAGGAGATGGGCTTGATCGGAGCGCGGTACCTCGTTGATAATTTTCCAGAACGGTTTCCAACCATTGTCAACATGATTAATTTCGATATGGTGGGCGCAGGAGATGGTACTTTCTGTGGTTACAGTGCCGATCATCCCGATTTACGAGAGCTTGTCGAAGATACTGATACCTATATTCAAACTGTTCAATCGTTTTTCCCGATACGGGATATTGGCGTACGCGGAAGTGATCACGCAGCGTTCCACGCTCAGGGTATACCGGTGCTGTATTTTGTATCGAACGGTCCGCACATTAAATATCATACCACAGGTGATACAATCTATCGTATGAATCCGAGCGTCATGGAAGATATTGCCCGGATCGGTTATGTAACTGCTATTAGATTGGCAAATAAGTGATAGTGGTATTTCAGTGTTTGTTTTTGTAACTTACGAAATCCAGTTAATCAGTTACCGTTCAATTAAACTATGGAGGATGCTATGTCAAACAGTGTCTATAAAATAATCGAATTAATCGGTACGAGCCAGACATCGTGGGAGGATGCAGCCAAATCTGCCGTTGAAACAGCATCAAAGTCACTTCGGGATATTCGAGTTGCAGAAGTTTCGGAACTCGATATGAAAATGGAGGACGGTAAAGTGATGGCATACCGGGTAAAAGTACGTATTTCGTTTAAATATCATACCGAATAAAATTGCAGGGCAGGGTTAACGAACCCGAAAAGTTTGTTAACCCTGTCTGTTTTAAAATCGATCTTAATAATTATTGAATATGAGTGAATATTTTCAATACGAATTGTTCGGAATTCCAGTCGTCCGTTATCTGATAGCCGTCGGCATTATTTTCATTGCGTTGGTATTCCGGAAAATATTTGACCGGTTTATCAGTAAAAGAATCCTCACCTTTGTTTCAAAGACCAAATTCAGGTACGATGATATTATTGTCCGTGCGATCATTCCTCCGGTTAACCTGCTTATTATATTATACGGTATAATTATTGCGACGTCGATCGTCGAGTTGCCGATCAGTCAATTTTTCGCCGAAGCATTGCGTGTTACCCTCGCTGTGATCGTGGTCTGGATTGCATTCCGTTTATCTACACCGGTAACCGAAGTTTTGCGTGATTTAATGGCACGCTCCGATGAATCGTTGGCGACTCAATTTGTGCCGATTATTAAAAGCACTATGCAGGTTGCAGTCATTTTAATCGGTGGTATTCTAATTTTACAAAATACCGGCTATGAAGTGAGCAGTCTGATAGCCGGCTTGGGGATCGGCGGACTTGCAATTGCGCTGGCTGCGCAGGAGACGGTGTCGAATATCTTCGGGACGCTGGTTATGTTTACCGATAAGCCATTTAAAGTAGGAGATTGGGTGCAATTCCATGATGTCGACGGCGATGTCGAGAGCATCGGTTTTCGCTCGACACGGGTACGGACGTGGGCAAAGTCGATCAAGGTTATACCCAACAAAATGCTCACCTCCGAGATAATCGAGAATTGGTCGGTAATGCCGAAGCGCCGTGTGCGAATGACCATCGGTGTGCAGTACGACAGCCCGCCGGAAAAAGTCGATGAGCTGACAAAAAGAATATATCAATTATTGCAAAATCACCCGAAAATAAATCAAGACTATATGATCGTAGCATTTACCGATTTCGGACCGTCATCACTTGATATATTTGTGTACTACTTTACTACCGTGACTGCCTGGAAAGATTACATGCATATCCGTCAGGAAATGAATATCGGGATTATGAACATAGTTCACGAACTCGGCTTAAGCTTTGCATTTCCGAGTCAAACAGTTTACTTCGGCGATGATTTAAATGTCAAATCGTCCAACGGAACCGATCCGACGCTCCCTCATTGATCGATTGATTATGTAAAAAAAATGAGTGTGCTCCAAAAGGTTACTGATTACACGGATACAAACTTACATCCTGCTGTTACCCAAAAATTCCGTACAATTCGCGGCTAAAAATAACAACATCAATTTTCGGAGCAGTCTCAAAATTTTATATTTTATATCGTTTTATTATTGCAAATAATCTATGTTTTTCTTACATTTTTCTAATCAAAAACGTAAACATACCAAAAGCTTGTAGAGTAGTAATTAATCATGAATCTCCCTTTAGCGGCACTTCTTGTTGTACTTGTAGCCGTTATAGCTGCCTCGATTGCTCTCGCTGCGTTTTATTGGGCAGTTCGTCGTAAGCAATTCTCAATTCGAGATCTTAATGAGGGGGCGTATACCATTTTCGATAACGATGAACCCGTTGGTAAACCACAGGATGTAATGTTCGATGACTCCAGAAAGCAAAACAAAAAGCAATGATGCAACAGAACGCGCGAAAGCGTTCCACCAGTCAGATTTAATGGACGATACAGAGCTTCGTGTAAAAATTGACGAATCTCTTGCAAGTGCGGTAGCTCTCTTCTTTGCAACCTCACTTTTCTGGTTATTACTCGGCTCAATCTTCGGCCTTATCGCGTCATACAAAATGCATTGGCCCGACTGGCTTGGTGAATATGCTGTCTTGACATTTGGCAGGATCAGGCCTGCTCATCTTAACACAGTGGCATATGGCTGGGTCTCACTTGCCGGCGCAGGTGCCCTCTTATGGATGACATCCCGGTTAACACGCATACCCATAAAATGGGGATGGATGTTATTTATTTCCGTTTTATTGTGGAATATCGGCGTTGCATATGGTACCGGAGCAATTATATTCGGATACAGCCGCGGTATGGAATGGCTTGAATTTCCCCGGATCGCAGGGTTTATAATTGCACTCGGGTTTGTTTTCTTTGCACTGCCGATCCTGAAAACCTTTATTCACCGTAAGGTAAATCATATTTATGTGAGTTTGTGGTATATACTTGCATCGGTGGTGTGGTTCCCGCTGCTGTATCTTACCGCAAACTTCGGACACTATCAGGGAGTCGTAGAAGCAGGTATGAATTGGTGGTATGGGCACAACCTGCTCACCGTCTGGGTGACACCGATCGGTCTGGCCATGGCATATTATTTTCTTCCCAAAGTTATCGGCCGTCCCATTTACAGTTATTATCTCAGCTTGCTCGGATTCTGGTCGTTTGCACTTTTCTATAACTGGAACGGTATCCATCACCTCATCGGTGGACCGCTGCCCACATGGTTGGTCACTGTATCGATAGTGGCAAGTGTTATGATGGTAATCCCTGTGCTTGCCGTTGCAGTCAATCATCATATGACGACCTTCAAACATTTCCATATGTTAAAGTTCAGCCCGACACTTCGATTCACCGTCTTTGGTGCAATGGCGTATACCGCGGTGAGTTTACAGGGATCGGGGATGGCGTTGCGGTCGATCAATGAAATAACGCACTTTACACACTACACGGTAGGCCATGCACATCTTGGCGTGTATGCATTTTCAACGATGATCCTGTTCGGTGGGATATATTATATAATGCCGCGCCTTTCAAAGTGGGAATGGCCGTATCCGAGCCTGGTGAAGTGGCATTTCTGGTTAACAGCGATCGGTGTTATCATATACGTCGTTGCATTAACTATCGGCGGATGGTATCAAGGACTTGATATGAATAATCCCGATAAAGATTTTATGGAATCGGTGCTCAACACAATACCATACCTTTACCTGCGTAGTCTTGGCGGTACAATGATGGTGGTTGGCCATCTGATTTTTATATATCATTTCGCACTCATGGTAAAACGGGCAGGGCCCCGGCGATTTGCACCGCCGTGGTTCAAAAAACCCGAGGAGGAATCTGCCGTATGATGTTCATAAGATCATTTGTTTTTTTCTTTGGTGTACTTGCAACGCTCCTGCTTGGCTGGGCAGCGCTTGTCGGCATACCGGATATTATGATCTCCGAAATCGATCCTCCCGATGAACTTGAGCGATATACTGCTGAAGAAGCTTTCGGCAGACAAATTTATATCCGGGAAGGATGTGTCTATTGCCACAGTCAACAGGTGCGGCCCGAGGGATTTGGAGCGGATCAAGAGCGATTGTGGGGACGCCCTTCAGTACCGGCTGATTATGTTTTCGATCGACCTCACTTGCTCGGCACGATGCGAACCGGTCCGGATTTAATGAACATTGGTGTCCGGCAAACAAGTGTTTCCTGGCACATGGAACATCTCTACGATCCGAGACTCGTTGTTGAGGGGTCGACGATGCCTCCGTATCCGTGGTTATTCGAGGTAAAGCGCTCTGCAGGACCGGATGAGTTTGTACTCGATCTGCCGGAAGACAGAGTCCCTGAAGGAAAGGTCGTAGTTGCCACACGCGAAGCCGAAGCACTTGTTGAATATTTGTTAAGCTTAGATAGATCATATGATTCTCCACAAAGAGTAGTAGACAATGACGAAGAAGAATAATAATCCTGAAAATCAGAACGATCCGAAAAAAGATGAGCTTGAATCTAAGGATGCATTTCGAGATGAGGCAGAGTCGGATGAATCGGATGTTTATAATATACACGATCAAATAGTATCACGTGAAAAAGGTGAACCGGATGAGGGATTTGAGCCAACCCCCTGGTGGGTGTGGACGATCAGCGTTCTGGTACTGTTTGCGATGGGTTTTTATCTTGGAAAGTATAGCGGCACGTTCGGGACCACTGCGCACGAAGTCGAAATGCCGCCCCGCCTTGCCGATGAACGTGTGGAACGCGAAGTACGGGGTGATCAATTGTATGCAGGTCTATGTCAGCCTTGCCATGGCTCCGACGGAATGGGCGCACCCGGAAGATATCCCCCGCTGGTCGACTCGGAATGGGTCATTCAGGATGCAGAAACCCCCGCACGAATTGTTTTATTCGGTGTCGAAGGACCGATGGAAGTCCTCGGTGAGACATATAATGAAATTATGGATCCATTCGAACACCGGCTCGATGATAAAGAGATTGCAGCGGTTGTGAATTATATCCGTACCTCATGGGGAAACGATGCCCCTGAAATTGAACCCGATCGTGTTGCTGAGATTCGTGAAGAACACGAGGGAAGAGGACGCTGGCGTGCATCAGAACTTCAAGCATTAATGGACGAAGAGTAATGACTCAAAACATTTTATATCCTTTCTATATAATCCTGTTTATTGGTTTTACAGTTTTACTTTTTATTGTCGGGTGTGAACGGCAACCTACACACCCGAGGCAACCGATTGATTTCAGTCATAAGGTTCACGTAGGTGAATATAAAATTGACTGTGAATACTGTCACAGTGGTGTCCGTACCGGAGCGGTTGCCGGAATACCGTCGGTGCAGACCTGTATGGGATGCCATCAGCTTGTGGCGGCCACAGAACCGGAGATCATGAAGCTTCGTGATATATGGGAGCGTGGTGAACCAATTCGATGGAAGCGCGTCAATGTCGTAGCAGATTTTGTATATTTCAATCACTATCCGCATGTGAGTGAAGGTATATCGTGTGAAACCTGCCACGGTGACGTCGGTCAGAAAGATGAATTACTGCCCACACCGCACCTGCACAGTATGACGTGGTGTGTGGATTGCCACGATACCTATGAAGCAAGTAAAGATTGTTTGATCTGTCACAGATAAAAGTTATAGCTAAAGTAAATAAGGCCAGATTTTAAATTACTGATATGGAAATTAAACGTCGAGATTTTGTAAAACTACTTGGAGCGGCATCGGTGGCAACAGCGCTGCCCGGCTGTACACGGCAGCAACCACGTAATCTGATACCGTATGTCATTCCACATGAGGAGATACAACCCGGGAAAGCAGTATGGTATGCAAGTGTATGCCGTGAGTGTCCTGCCGGTTGCGGAGTGCACGTTCGTGTTCGCGATGGCAGGGCTGTAAAAGTTGAGGGAAATCCGGTACATCCCGTCAGTGAAGGTAAGCTTTGTTCACGCGGGCATGCTGCATTGCAGGGTTTGTATAATCCTGACCGGATACAACAACCCCGCCGCAAACGCGACGGTAGATGGGAACGTATCGACTGGGATGATGTTCAGGAGCTAATTGCAGATAAGATTAAAGAGTTAATTGATGAGGGACGCAGTGATAGTATCGCTTTTATCAATTCCCATCAAACCGGGAGTCTCGATGCATTAATTGAAGAATTTCTGAATACAGTAGGTTCAACACGGCGTATTAATTATGAGCCCTTCGGCTATGAGGGAGTAAAGAAAGCAAGTGACACCGTTTTCAATGTAGAGAAAATACCGAATTATAAGTTTAGCGAAGCACGGTATATTATATCGTTTGGATCGGATTTTCTCGAAACATGGATGTCGCCCGTAAAACACGCACGTGAATTCGGCCAAACCAGGGAACTGGAAAATAACCGGATGGTTCCGTTCCTGCACGTAGGCCCGCGGCTTTCAATGACCGCAACCAATGCCGATGAGTTTATAAAAGTAAAACCGGGGCAGGAATACTTACTCGCCCTTGGTATGGTACATACTATAGTTCATGAAAACCTTACACGCGGTATAGCACGTGCCCAGATAAATCATATCAGGGCTGTTGTTGAGGATTATTTTCCGCGGGAAATTGAAAACAGGACAGGGATTTCTTTTGAAAAAGTAGAAAAGCTTGCCCGAACATTTGCCGCCGCTAATCCTGGTGTCGCTGTTGCAGGAAATCCATCCCTTGACGGTACTAACAATGCGCTTACCGTCGCTGCGGTACACCTGTTGAATTATGTGTGCGGTAATATTGGAAGGACAGTGTTGTTTGAGCAGACTGATCATCTTGAACGGGTTGATTCATATGCTACGCTGAATCGTTTTGTGAGATCGATGGAACAGGGAGATGTATCGCTTTTATTTATATACGACTCAAACCCATCGTTTACTATGCCGGAGGTTTCGGGTTTCAATGCAGCACTTGAACGGGTTGATCTTAAAATTGCCCTCTCGTCATATTTCGATGAAACATCCGCACAAGCAGATATAATTTTACCGGTAAATTCACCGCTCGAGAGTTGGGGCGATTACGAGCCGTCCAACGGCGTGTATGGCTTAATGCAACCGTCAATGAAGCCGGTCTTTAACACAAGGATGGCAGGTGACATCCTGCTTTCCTTAAAGGCAAAAATAAATAATGGTGACAACGATACATCGTTTTATGATTATGTAAAAGAGCGTTGGCGCGAACACCACCAGAGGTTTGCTCCGGATGCTGACTTTGAAGAGTTCTGGGTGGGTTCGCTTGCAAATGGCGGCAGGTTTACCGATACACAAACGATTAGCTTCCAGCTAAACACCGGACTCGCTAAACAGGCGCTTGAAGAATTAAAGGATAGTGATCCATCAACTCGTGACGGCTTTCAATTAGTTACCTATCCATCGTTGAATCATTATGATGGCCGTGGTGCAAACAGACCGTGGTTACAGGAAGTACCAGATCCGATGACACAAATGACATGGGAAAATTGGGTCGAGATACACCCGGAGGATGCGGAGCAGCTTGGTGTCCGAAATGGTCACAAAATCGAAGTACGCTCTTCATACGGTGTCATTGAATTACCTGCATATGTATATGAGGGAATACAACCGGGTGTCGTTGCTATTCCGGTGGGTCAGGGACATACAGAATACGGCAGATATGCAGAAAATAACGGTGCCAATCCTCTGCAATTGTTATCGGCAAGTCCTACCGATACCACCGGCAGTATACGGTGGTCAGGGTTGGAGGTTTCGGTTATAAATAAACGTGAACCTTTACGAATTGCTAATGTTGCCGGCAGCGATTATCAGAATGAACGTCCGTTTCTCCAGGTTGTCTCGGTTGAAGAATTGATCCGTAATTCAAACCGGGAACCCAAAAAAGAGTATCCACAGATATATGATCCGCATGAGTATCCCGAGCATCGATGGGGAATGACTATAGACCTCAACAAGTGTATAGGGTGCAGTGCTTGTGTCACGGCATGCTATTCGGAGAATAATATCCCGGTAGTCGGTAAAGAAGACGTACGTCGCGGACGTGAATTAAGCTGGATACAGATTCAACGATTCTTTGATGCACGTGAAGATGCCACGAACGGGCGTTTTCTCCCGATGTTGTGCCAGCATTGTACGGCTGCGCCGTGTGAACCGGTTTGCCCGGTGTTTGCGGCGTATCATACACCCGAGGGATTGAATGCACAGGTTTACAACAGGTGTATCGGAACACGATATTGCTCAAACAACTGTCCATACAAAGTAAGGCGGTTTAACTGGTGGGATTATGATTTTCCATCACCGTTGAACTGGCAGTTAAACCCCGATGTCACGGTACGCACAAAAGGGGTTATGGAAAAATGTACATTCTGTGTACAGCGTATTACCGGCGCACGACAGGAAGCACGGCTTGAGGGACGTGAAATACGTGACGGTGATGTTGTTCCTGCCTGCCAGCAAACGTGTCCGACTGATGCGATTGTCTTTGGTGACCTGAAGGATCCCGAAAGCAGGGTGAACCAATTACGTGAGCGTAACAAACCGCGCGGATATCGTGTATTGCATGAATTAAATACACAACCCGCTGTAGTCTATTTACAAGATGTTGTTGAAGAAACAGTTGACAATTAATTATGCCTTCGTCATATAAACTATCATATACTAAAACAGATGCCGATCTGTTAAACACGCTCAAGTCGCCGTCGAAAGGGTACTGGATAGCTTTATTCATTCTTTCGATTGGGTTGTTGATTGGTGCTTACGGTTGGGGAAGTCAGATTTATTATGGTATGGGAATGTCAGGTAAGAACAATCCGGTTGGCTGGGCGTTATATATTACAACCTTTGTATTCTGGGTGGGTATTGCTCACTCGGGAACACTCATCTCGGCGATTTTATTTTTATTCAGAGTCCGATGGCGGGCGCCAGTATACCGGAGTGCTGAAGCGGTGACGGTTTTTGCGCTGATGGTAGCCGGCCTGTTTCCGCTCATTCACCTCGGTCGTCCCTGGGTGTTTTACTGGATGTTGCCGATACCACAAATGGGTGAAATGTTTCCGAACTTTAAATCGCCGCTTGTATGGGATTTATTTGCGGTGTTTACCTATCTTACTGTAAGTTCGACTTTCTTTATTCTCGGAATGATGCCTGATGTTGCAATCCTCCGTGATAAATTTAAGGGTTGGAAGAAGAAAGTATACGGTTTGCTTGCACTGGGATGGCGTGGAACCGATCAACAGTGGCGTCACTATACCGCGGCCTATGTATTTCTGGCTGCCCTTGCAACACCGCTGGTTATTTCAGTCCATAGTATCGTATCGTGGGATTTTGCCATGAGCGTTGTCCCGGGATGGCACGATACAATATTTGCACCGTATTTTGTCGCGGGAGCAATTCATTCCGGACTTGCGATGGTGATCTTGCTGCTTATCCCGATGCGAAAGTGGTTTGCTCTCAAAGAGTATATTACCGACCACCATCTGGCAAGTCTTGCCAAACTCATGATTTTCACCGCTTTTGTTGTCGGATTTGCCTATGTAATAGAGTTCTTTATGGCGTGGTATGGCGGTGATATTTATAAACGTGATGTATTTCTATTCCGGGCTTTCGGTACCTATTGGTGGAGCTTCTGGGGGCTCTTCCTGTTTAATTTTATCCTGCCGATGTTGTTCTGGTCACATAAATACAGAACAAGTACATTCTGGTTGATATTTGTTTCGGTCGGGGTATCAATAGGTATGTGGCTCGAGCGGTTTGTGATTATTATTACTTCCCTCAGTCATGAATTTAATCCGTTTGCATGGGGTTTTCACGAGCTAACGATAACAGAGGTGTACATTATAATCGGTAGTTTTTCTTTATTCTTTTTCTTGTTCCTGGTGTTCTCTAAAATTCTACCGGTTGTGTCGAACTGGGAGGTAAAGGAAGTTATTGAACCGCCACGGAAAAAATAGTTTGTCATTTACAGTTTTTTTATTTCAATGATAACTAATTAACAGTTGATATGCCGTGTGACAGGTGCTACTTGAAATCAATAACAGCGAAGATAATAGACAATCGTATTAATTAACCATTATATGAGCGCATACAAAGGACCACATATACTCGGCGTGTACGCAACTATCGATGAATTGATTGATGGAATCCGGGTCTTGAAGAAGGAAGGTAAGAAAAGATTCTCGGTAATTTCACCCGTACCGCATCATGATATAGAGCATGAACTGCATCCGAAACCAAGTCCGGTAAGGGTTTTTACACTTATCGGGGGCTTATTTGGTTTTACACTCGGCTGGGCGTTAACGTATTACGCGACCGAATCGTATCCGTTAATAGTTGGCGGGAAACCATATATATCAATTCCACCGTATGGAATTATCGCGTATATCTTGACTATATTATTCGGCGCTTTAGCAACTATTGCCGGTCTGTTTTTCAATGCCCGTTTACCTGAGTTTGTTATAAAAGATGCATACGATGAACGTCTTTCCAGCGATCACTTTGCCATCCAATATTACGGCGATACGGGTGAGCTGGATGCGGTGGAGAACCTTTTGAATAAAACCGGTGCAATTGAGTTACATAAAAAGATCGAGGAAGTCCCTCAAAAGAAGCAATTTGTAGATTAATCGATGATTGACTGATGACAAAAATTTATAGCAGCATATTACTTGTACTTGGAATAATGGTACTACTATCCGGCTGCCGGCACGATGACGGAAGAGCGGGTGATTATTATTATCGTACCGATATGCATGACCAGCCGTCATATAAACCGCAGGAATCGCCACGTAACCCTGTCGAAGGCACTGTTCCGGTAACCGGCTATGTGATGGAGATAGAAGATTCTGTAATGGCTAACCGATTACAAAACCCGATCGGACAAAATCCGGAAAATGCAGAACTGAGCAGGAGATTATATAATATCCATTGTGGAGTATGTCACGGCGCAGGTGGTAAAGGAAATGGAACCGTTTCGCCGGTTTTCCAAACGCCACCCGACATTACTACCGGTCGGTTTCTTGATGTTACGGACGGGTATTTATACTGGGTGATCAGAGACGGTGCCGGTATTATGCCGGCATACTATGAGCACCTTAAATCCAAAGAACGCTGGTTGATTGTTAACCACATCCGGAGTTTACAGGAAGAATGAAAGAACAAGATCTAGCACAACAATTATCAGATTACCGGTTGCCCAGGATTTCCCAACAATTACGATTTTTGTTTATAGTGTTCACGGCAATCGGTGCCATCATGCTCATAGGTGGTTTTCTCGGTGTACAAACGCAACGTGTGTACCAAATTTACCTGGTTAATTTTGCTTTCTGGACAGGGCTCGCTCAGGCCGCAGTAGCATTTGCTGCTGTGTATAGATTGACCAACGGTGGCTGGAGCGATAATTTCCGTCGTATCGGTGAATTATTCGCAGCATTCCTTCCGGTTAGTTTTTTACTGTTATTTATTATACTTATAGTACAAGGACATATATATCCATGGGTGCGCGATCCCTCACCTGATTATACTGTATGGTTAAATTCTACATTTTTTACAATCAGGATGTTGGTATATTTTTCCGTAATGACTATTCTGAGTGTTTATTACGTGAAGGTTGCGGTGCGACCCGATATTGGATTACTTAAAGCACACGGAACCTATAATGATTCCGACCAATCGGGTTTGACATCCCGGATAATTGAACGATTGACCCGTAACTGGAGAGGGTATGAAGAAGAATTCCGGGCAAGCCAGGAAAAGCTGAAGGTGTTGACACCGATCTTCTTGATTGCGTATGGTGCTCTGTATACCTTTGCAGGTATAGATTTATTGATGACACTCGATCCGGGTTACTACAGCACTATATACGGTTGGTTATTTGTTATAAGCGGTTTCTATTCCGGAGTTGTGGCTATGATGATGGCGGGATATTTTGTACGGAGTAAAACATCCGTTGGTGAACTGCTTGATAAAACTCAATTTCACGATATCGGTAAGTTGATTCTGGGTTTTTGTATGTTTACCGGCGGACTGGTGTTTTCACAATACCTTACAATCTGGTACGGAAATATTCCGAAAGAAACAGGGTACATTATAACAAGATTCCACGAGGCACCCTGGGCAGTTATCAGCACCATAGTTTTACTTCTGGCATATTTTGTCCCGCTTGTCTTTTTATTCAGCAAAAAAATCAAGCAAACACCGGCCGCATTATTTATGCTTGGTATACTTATTTTAATCGCATTATGGCTGAATCGCTTTATCGAGGCCGTACCTTCAATATGGCCTGAGATGACCATTCCATTCGGATTGGTAGAAGTTGGTATAACGCTTGGATTCTTTGCAGCGGTTGTTTCGTGCTGGATGTGGCTTGCGCGTATCGTTCCGTTGGTCCCGGCGAAGCCGGAGTGATATAGAACTCCATTATTTGCATAGTTAAAAACTCTGGCTCGATGTACCGGTCAGAGTTTTTTATTTATTATGAGGTAACGATGTTCCATATATGAAAAACAAAAAGCCAAATATCGATACTATTGTCTGCGATCAGTGCGGTATACCATATGCCAAGGGTGGTGTCGGGAAGGATCACGAGGGACGGCGTCTTCATTTCTGCTGTTATGGATGCTCGTTTACGCATTCGATTGTCGGTGAAGAAGGCGAAAGCGGGACGGCATCGTTATTCCTCATACGTCTGGGATTTTCGGCTCTCCTTTCGATGAATGTAATGCTCTTTAGCTGGGTGTTTTACGCAGATCAATGGCATGGATGGGGGATAGAACCCGAAGCCATTCCATATGTCGGGATGTTTTTGTTTGTCTTATCAACACCGGTCATCTTACTCGTCGGTTATCCGTTCCTGAAAAACGGTATTAAGGAAATTCTAAGTCGTCATCTGTCGATGGACAGTTTGATTGCACTTGGATCATTGGCAGCTTATGGATATTCAACACGTGAAGTATTTACCGGCGGCGATGATGTTTATTTCGATACCGCTACCATGATCATTGTCTTGGTTACCTTTGGCCGCTATCTGGAAGCGACGGCAAAGGTGAAATCTACCAATGCGATCAGACAATTACTTGATCTGGTGCCTGATGATGTTCGGCTTCTCATAAACGGTGAAGAACGTATCGTGCCGGCACAAGAAGTCAGTACGGGAAGTACGATCCGTGTGTTGCCGGGCGAGTATATTCCGCTCGATGGTATTATCCTGGAAGGAGATACCTCGGTGAATGAGGCGATCCTGACTGGGGAGTCGGTTCCGCATGCAAGAAGTAAAGGCGATGAAGTTTACGCTGGAACCGTAAACATTGACGGTGTAATTAAAATACAGACAACTGCAGAAAGTGAGGAGACTGTTCACGCGCGTATTGTGCGTTTGATGGAAGAAGCACAGAAGACACGTTCACCTTTACAGAAAATGGTGGATAAAATTTCAGCAATTTTTATTCCGTTGGTTATTCTAATTGCGATCCTTACGTTTACCGGCTGGACGCTGATGACTTCATTCGATATTGCATTGATGTATGCACTTGCCGTACTCGTCGTTGCCTGTCCCTGTGCACTTGGAATCGGCAGCCCGATTGCCGCTGCTGTTTCAATCGGAAGATCTGCTGCAGGTGGTGTGCTTGTTAAATCAGCGGGAGCAATGGAACGAATCGGGAAAACACGTATCGCCGTTTTCGATAAAACGGGTACATTAACGAGCGGCGAATTTGCCGTTATATTTGTGAAAACTGCAAATCAAAATGAGAACCAGTTAGTCTCTGCAGTTGCATCGCTTGAGCGCGATTCACTGCACCCCCTGAGTAAAAGTATTGTGAGATTTGCTAGGGGTGAACAGAGCGAATGGTTCGATACCAGGGGAGTTACGGCGGTCCCCGGGCAGGGAATCAAGGGGCAGGTTAAACTAAATGGCGAATGGAAGCAATTATTTGCCGGCAATAAAAATTTTCTTGACGCTCAGGGGTACTCGATATCCGAGGATTTTATATCAACTATACAGGAAAAAGAGGCAACTCTTATTTATGCAGGATGGGATAACGAAATAAAAGGTATTATTGGATTACAGGATGTCATTCACGAGTCGGCATATTCTACCGTGCGGCAATTACATCAAATGAATATAAAAACAATATTATTATCCGGTGACCGGAAAGCAATTGCACAAAAAGTTGGTCAAGAACTCGGGATAGAAGAAACCCATGGTGAATTACTGCCGCAGCAGAAGATAGACTATATTCATTCGCTGCGGGAAAAGACCAAAGGCATTGCTATGATCGGTGACGGTATAAACGATGCACCATCACTTGCAGCGGCAGATACGGGAATAACGCTGGCATCAGCAACCGATATTGCAAAAGAAAATGCAGATATAACCATACTGGGAGCACAACTCGATAAAATCCCCTGGCTCATATCATTATCGAAAAAAACACGCCGCATAATAAGCTGGAACCTGATCTGGGCATTCGGCTATAACTCGATCGCCATCCTGTTTGCGGTGTTCGGCTTTCTTCAACCTATCATTGCCGCATTTGCTATGATCATCAGCAGTTTACTGGTAATCGGAAACTCGATGCGCTTGAAAGGTATGAAGATATAAAACATACCGGCTGCATACCTTATCAATGTTCTGCTGCATCTCTGTGAAGTCTGCTATTTTTATTCAGACAAAGTCTAATTACGAATTTCTGAAGATTATTGCTATTTGTTTGTACTGTACTATATTAAAGTATGGGTAATGTTTATTATTGTTGACACCTGAATGGCTGAATACCTTCTATGATAAAAGATAATCAAAATAAAAATATCACTCCCGAAGAAAAAGGCCTTGCAGCGCTTCCGTGGATGATTCGACTCACGGTACTTTGCCTTGTTACACTCATAGCCGGTTGGATTGTTGAAGGAATTGAAACCGCCGGAACACTTGCCCCGTGGATACTGTACGGTATAGCATATTTTGCCGGCGGCTATTACAGCGTTCAGGCGGCATATGATTCGTTAAAGCAGCGCCTGTTCGATGTGAATTTTCTGATGATCATTGCCGCAATCGGTGCCGCACTAGTAGGACAGCCGAAAGAAGGCGCGATATTGATGTTTTTATTTTCACTTTCGAATACACTTGAGACATATGCAATGGGGAGGACATTTACCAGTGTTCGTGCTTTGCTCGATATGACTCCCAAGATTGCACGTGTTAAACGCAACCAAAACGGTGAGAGTAAAATTGTAGAAGTACCGGTCGACGATGTCCAGCGAGGGGAAATTATTGCAGTACGGCCGGGAGAGCAAATACCGAACGATGGGGTTGTGATACGGGGCGAATCGGCGGTAAATGAAGCAAGCATAACCGGTGAGTCTATGCCCGCTGAGAAAAGACGCGGCTCGAAAGTTTTTGCCGGAACAATAAACGGCAACGGTATGCTTGATGTGAGCGTAACCGTTGAGGCGGAAGATTCAACGCTTGCACGAATCGTCAAGATGGTGGAGGAAGCTCGTGAAAAGAAAGCCAAAAGTCAGGATTTCACCGATCGGGTGCTCGGTCAGTATTATGCAATGTCGGTTGTCGGTATTACGCTGCTGGTATTTGCAGTCCCGTTCATATTTATGGGGTGGCATTTCTCGGATGCTTTTTACCGGGCTATCACACTAATGGTCGTTGCATCGCCATGCGCACTGGTGATATCAATTCCCGCGGCACTACTTTCGGCGTTGGCAAGTTCGGCAAGGAATGGCGTTCTCTATAAAGGTGGAGCACATATAGAACAAGCATCCACCATCCGTGCCGTTGCGTTTGATAAAACAGGTACCTTAACGACCGGCCGGCCCGGTGTTGTAGCGGTAGTTCCGTTCGAAAACGGAAACAATATCCCCGCGGAATTTTATATCGAACCGAAAAATGATCTGCCGTTACCACCCGACGATCAACTCGGGCAGCTTAAAAAAGTGCAAATTGCAATATTGACGGCTGCCGTTTCTATTGAGTATTCATCCGAACATCCTCTCGCTAAGGCAATTGTTCGCGGCGGAGAAGAACGTGGAATAACAGCTCTGGAAACAGAAAGCTTTGAAGCAGCTACCGGTCTCGGAGCACGTGCTGTGTTTAATGGAACCCGGTTGCAAATTGGTAGAAAATCATTATTTAAGAATGTGAATGGCACAATAAATAGTGAGATAGATAAACACGAACGGCAGGGAAGAACTGTAGTTCTCGTCGGTGATGATCAACCCTGGGGATTGATTGCAATTGCTGATACGGTTCGAGATGAAGCCAAAATGGTTGTGCACCAATTAAAAAATGCAGGTGTAGAACGGGTTGTTCTTTTAACCGGCGACAATAAACAAGTGGCGAAAAAATTGGGAACTGATCTTGGGGTGGATGAGATATTTCCGGAATTGCTTCCCCAGGAAAAGGTGGATACTATTGAAAAGTTAAAACAGAAATACGGGTCTGTTGCGATGGTTGGTGACGGTGTTAATGATGCACCAGCCCTTGCCTCAGCAGATCTCGGTATTGCAATGGGAGCTGCCGGTACCGATGTCGCTCTCGAAAGTGCCGATGTGCTGTTGATGAGTGACGATTTAAGCCGCCTGCCGGGTGTCTTGCGTGAAGCAAGGCGCACACGACGTGTAGTAAGGCAGAATCTTACGTTCGCGTTTGTCGTTATGATTACGCTCATGATACTTGCGCTTTTCGGTGAGATCACACTTCCCGTCGGAGTGATCGGACACGAGGGAAGCACGCTTATGGTTGTAGCGAACGGGTTGCGGTTGCTGGTGCGGAGGGGGTGAGGAAAGGACTGCTTGTAATCCCGCTCGCCAGAGCGGGTCGAACGTTTCAGGTTTATTATATCTGATTAGAGCTTTGTGTTATCCCGCGAAAGCATCAGACTGGCGTATAGTGTTACAAAACAGAACGTTAAAGAGTAGATCAATAATTCAATCACTCAACCAGCTATTCCCGTCTACATCCCGACCCCGATAAATATCGGGGTATCGGGACATTGACGGTAAAGCATATATTCGTTCTTACTTCACCTCTTCCTGTATCCATTTGTAATATGAATCATTCGCATGTGCTGAAATCCGTAGTATACACGGAACTTCATACTCATGTACTTCTGCCACAGCCTTCTCAAGATCGTCAGCTCTTCCGGGTGTGGTCTTTGCTATAACCACGTATTCGCCTTCGTTCTCAACGTCGCCTTTCCAGTGAAACATGCTGTTGATCTGATAAATATTTGTGCATGCTGCCAGGCGTTTTTCAATTAAGTGCTTGCTTACTTTTTCAGCATGGTCGCTGTTAGGGTTGGTAATGTAGACAAGTATTATTTCATTCATGGTACCTGTTCCGGTTTGTTTGACAAATGTTTCACAGTAAAAAGATAAAAAAAATATTACATCGATGAAATAATTGACGTGATATCGCTTAATAATTGTAGCTTCATTGAAATTCCCGTATATTATTTTATCTGATTCTCTCAACTCAGCCAGAACCACAATGGAGGAATGTATGAAATATCTCTTCACTATCTGTTTATTCATTTTTATCCCGCTGTTTGTTTGGTCTCAATCACAGCGGGCTATCACCTTCGATGATATGATTGCGATGGAGCGTATCGGTGATCCGCAAGTGTCACCTGACGGCGAGACTATCGCATTTGTCGTTACAAGGTTCAATAAAGAGAAAAACACATCCAGCAGTAATATCTACCTCGTACCGGTCGCAGGCGGAGAGGTAAAAAAGTTAACAACGGCACCCGGTGCCAATCATAGTCCGCGATGGTCGGCCGACGGAGAATCGATAGCATTTGTATCGATGCGACACGGCTCACCGCAAATTTATACAATCCAGGTAACCGGCGGAGAGGCAAAGAAAAAAAGCGATATTTCAACGGGGGTGAATGGATTGCTCTGGTCACCCGATGGAAATACATTTGCATATTGGACGGAGGGATACCCTGAATGTGAAACGGATGAATGCAATACCTTACGCTTACAGAAAGAGAAGGAGAGTAAAACCGAGGCGATGGTCTTTGACCGGTTGCTGTACCGTCATTGGGATGATTGGAAACATAATACACGGTATCAACTGTTTGTTCTTGCAAAGGATGAAGAAGAACCACTCTTGCTCACTCCCGGGGATTATGATACTCCGCCTGTGAGTCTTGGCGGTTTCTGGACGTATGCTTTTTCACCTGATGGTGAGGAAATGGTATTCCTTCGAAATACAGATGAGATGGTGGCGACGAGTACAAATAATGATGTGTTTACCGTGCCGGTGTCGGGCGGAGAACATACACGCATTACTACAAATCCAGCAAATGATTTCCAGCCAACATATTCGCCTGATGGAAAGTACATATCGTACCTTATGATGGAACGACCGGGCTTTGAGGCTGACAGACATCAGNTTGTTATATATGAGCGGGAAACCGGCACTAAAACAAATCTTACTCCCGATATCGACTATAGTGTTGCAGAATATGTATGGTCGCCTGATTCACGATATATTTATTTTAATGCAAACGATCAAGGCAATAATTCTATTTTCAGACTGTCTGTAGATGAAAAAAGTATTGAAAAGATACTTGATAACGGATATAATACTTCACTTAGGATAACACCCGATGGCGAAACGCTTGTATTTCTCCGGCAGCGTGTTAATAAACCTTCGGAAATTTATAGTATGAGCGTTACCGGTGAAAATCTCCACCAAATAACACAGCTAAATAGTGAACGCCTTGCCGAACTTGAGATGCATCCCGTAGAGCATTTCTGGTTTGCAGGAGCCGAAGATACGGAAGTGCACGGAATGCTTTTGAAACCACCGGGCTTTGATGAAAGCATCACATATCCGATGGTATATTTGCTTCACGGCGGACCGCAGGGGCAATGGGGAGATCAATTTCATTACCGCTGGAATGCACAGATGTTTGCAAGCAGGGGATATGTTGTCGCGATGGTGAACAGGAGGGGGAGTACGGGGTACGGACAGAAATTCACCGATGAAATAACCGGCGATTGGGGTGGAAAAGCATATCGCGATCTTATGAAAGGTCTTGATTATCTGATTGAGAATTATGGTTTTATCGATGAAGACAGGATTGGTGCTGCAGGAGCATCATACGGTGGCTATATGATTAATTGGATCGCGACCCAAACGGATCGATTTCAATGTCTTGTGAGTCACGCAGGACTTTTTAATATGACCAGCTTTTACGGGTCGACCGAGGAGTTGTGGTTCCCCGAA
>SL_3KL_010_SEDDRAFT_10000464_pt1 | contig 33265 bp, 30 predicted proteins | sample SodLakKL_010_SED_2_FD_10381 | JGI IMG/M metagenome (IMG submission 10381)
TGCTTTTAAGGTTGGAAAAAATTTCATAAAAGTTTGATGAAAAAGTTTTGGTTCACATCTAATAATTATTCATCAATGCTTTCAAATACCCGCTTCAAAACCGTAATGCTTTATATAAAATATAAATAAAATTGCACGAAATATTGAGATTTTTAAAAATGGCTTCTCTTGTCTTTTAAAGCTTTATACAGCATTTCCCGTGCCCTGAAAATATGAGCTTTGACTGTACCCAGTGGTATATCCAGTATTTCGGCGATCTCCTGATAACTCTTCTCTTCCATATGCCTCATCCGTATTACCTCTCTGTATTTTTCAGGCAGATTTTCGATTGACCTGTGAATAATCTTTTTACGCTGTTTCCTGATAATCTCTCGGTCTGTTATATAACTCTCATCCGGAAGCTGGATTTCAAGCTCTCCATCTTTGGTTTTTTGAGGTTCGTCTATCGATAATGTTTGAAGTTTCTTCTTCCTCAGATAATCAATCGAATGATTGGTAGCTATCCGGTAAAGCCAGGTTGAAAATGCATAATCGGTATTATAAGATTTAAGATTCCCAAATGCTTTCATAAAGGCTTCCTGTACAAGATCTTCAATTTGCTCCCTGTCCTTAACCAGTTTTGCAATATGAAAAAAAAGAGCTCTCTGATATTTATCCACTAATTGTGCATAAGCAGCTTCATCTCCCTCAACAGCTGCAGCCACCAGTTTATCATCTTCCTTACTGCTTTCAGAAGCCGATTCTCTTTCAGATTTATTCAAGTCGTACCGCTCGGAAGAATTCATAATTATGATTAAGCCTCAGATTCTACTACTTTTACAACTAAATATCATCTTATATCTGTATTCAGAAATCTGAATTTTTATCATTGCAAAAATTGATAAAATTTCTATTTTCCCAAGTTCAACAAGCACATGAAGAAATATTTTGGTTGAACATACTAATAGCATGACGAAAATACTACTCATTCGCTTTATGTTACCAAAAATTTCATGAGCTTTATTTGGAAAATTTCTTGCTATAAGGGTAAACATACTCTCTATGCCTGACAGGCATTTTGAGAATACATACGATTAAATAATAAACAAAACATAAAATATAGATTATGAGAACAATTATAACTTTTGGCTTAGCATTATTTCTAACTATTGCATTCCAATCAACTGCAGACGCTCAGGTCTCTGCCGAAGGTGACTTTACAGTCGGAGCCGGAATCGGGTTTGGTTCGGCTGTTGGTGGCTGGGGTGGTGGTGAACCGGGTATCGGTATTAACGGTTACTACGGTATAACAGATGATATCAGGGCAGGTCTCGGATTTATTTATTACCTGGTCGGTGAATCCGATTTCAGTTCAACCGAGTTCAATATCGACGGACACTATATCTTCAAGAATGAAGATGACATTGTACTCTATGGATTAGCAGGAATCAGTTATGGTACCTACTCCTGGAATACAGGATTTGGGAGTATCTCAGCAAGTACTACAGGATTTAACCTCGGTGGCGGTGTTGAGTATGATCTTGGAAGTATTGCTTTATATGCTGAGCCAAAATTTACAGTTGGTGGATTTGGCCAGTTTAATATCTCCGGGGGAGCCAGGCTCAGATTTTAACACATATATCAATTGGCATTTAGCCCTTCAGGTCCTTACGATGGTATCAGGATCATCTCTCTGAAGACTACTTGGGTTTAATGCACATTTTGCTAATAATAAAGCCGGTTTCCTGAAAAACCGGCTTTTTTTATTTCTTCCAGGATTTCACCGGTGTATCGTGCTGAGATTATATGCGTATATACTTAAGACAGGGATTGTGGCCAGCTCTTCGGATTTGGTTGCGGATGACGCTCTTTCAGGGGTTTGTCTAAGACTTGTCAGTTGTTCATCGTTGGAGGGGCAATGAGTTGGAACGAGGGGCAGCGGTAAGAATAGATGATGGGGTTTCATAATAATTGCATCGTTTTGGAAAAGCCCCTTCAAAGAGCATCCCAATATCAAGGAGATCCCTCTGTTCCTTCACCCCGCATTCGCGGGATTCAGTCAATACCGATGACATAATCAGGTTTTCAGCTCAGTTCTTTGTGAATACCCTGAAGTATCAATATACCTGCAAACATCAAGAGCCGGACACCGTCATCAGTTTTAATAATGCCCACTCATCTTTCCGTTTTTCTCCTTCTGCTATGAATCCATGTTCAGATGCTCTGCGAAGTACCTGGCTCACATCCCCTGTTAAAATACCTGTAATGCAAAGAACTCCGCCGGGAGACAGATGATTCGCAAATACTCCCATCATACCGGTTATCACATTGAGATTTATATTTGCCAAAATTATATCGTATCGTTGATTCCGGGGTATGACTTCAAATCCGCCAAGTTGAAATTCAATTGCAGATTCTGTCTTATTAATTATAGCATTTTCATCAGCATTGCGAATACTCCATTCATCGATATCAAATGCCAATACACCGGAAGCACCCATTTTAACAGCAGCAATTGATAAAATGCCGGTACCTGTCCCGGCATCGAGTACTCTCTTATTATTTAAATTCAACGAAGACAGTTCCTCAAGCATCAATTGGGTTGTCGCATGATAACCGGTCCCAAATGACATCTTCGGATCAATTTCAAGCAAAATCTGTCCTGATGGGACAGCAACATCAACCCATGTCGGTTTAACAAAAAACGGGCCTATAGATAATGGTTGTATCGTTTTCTCCCATGATTCATTCCAGTTTTCCTCTTCTATCTGTTCCATTTCGATTGATGCATCGAATGGATAATAGGAAAGCAGTAACTCTATCTGTTCACGGCTAACATCATTGAAGCGTTCTTTTGTGATATATGCCTCCAGTTTATCATCAAATTGTTCGAACCCATCAAAATCAAGATCCAGTAGTTCTGCGATGAAACTTTCCTGATATTCATCAGGGATCCGGATTGTCAGTTTAAGCCATTCCACGTATCAAATTCTGTTATAGATCAATTCAACCATTAAGTCCCCTATAGCCTGAAGTACATCCCGATCGATGATTTCCATGTTATCCTGATGTGTATGCCAATAGGGCGGGAACAATGCTCCCCCCTGCTCCGACCGTTCATGATGAATAATATTGATCATGGGAATACCGGTGGTTCTTTCCACGATAACATGGTCATCAGATACCAGTGCACCTTCCCTGTCAGGAAATAACTCTTCATATCCAAGTTCGGCTGCTACATCCCAAACAGCATCAACCAAAGATGGTGCAAACCGAATAGAATAACCTTCCTTGGGGAATACAGCACCCTCTCCGCCAACCATATCCAGCAAAATCCCAAATCTCGGGTTATAACCCGGAACCGGCGGATTATTTCCCCAATATCGGGCACCGAGAAAATAATTCTGCAGATCGCCTGTTTCCCCGTAATCTTCTCCGTCAAAGAAAATAATATCCACTCCAATAGGCGGCGGATTCTCACTCATTATCCGGGCGAGTTCAAGCAGTACACCTACCCCGCTTCCACCATCATTGGCTCCCGGAATGGGATCATCCGGCCGGTCAGGATCCTCTTCAGCCCTCGGCCGTGTGTCCCAATGTGCGGCAAGAACGATTCGGTCACTGCTTTCCAGGTTAAATGCGGCTATAATATTATGCAGGTGCAAGGTCTCCCCCTCATAACCCTCGTGCACAAATGATTGAAGAAACACATTCCGCTCCCCGGCAAATTGCTGCAGTTCACTGTAAAGAAAATCTCTCGTCTGCTGGTGACCTGGTGAATTTGGGTTTCGGGGGCCGAATTCAACCTGTGTCCGGATATACTTAAACGCCTGTCCTGAAGAAAATTCCGGCGCAATCCTGCCTTTATCCGAAAAAGAAAAACGAGGTTCGTCGGGCCCGGTACACTGAAAAAAGAAAAAAAAGGTAAGCACAAAGATGACAATACGGGACATTGGCCTCTTCATCATGGATTTCAGTACGTTGTGATTAAAACCTAACCCGGCCTTCGAAATTCTCAGGTTATAAATCGGACGCATTATAGCCTGATTCAGATCCCGGTGCTATTGATTCAGTTGCTCGATCATATACCCGGCTCTCAATATATCGGATTCACGGAATTTATCACCCATAAACTGGATTCCAACGGGCATTCCATTTGAATGAGTCCCTGCCGGAACACTGATGCCACAAATACCTGCGAGGTTTGCTGAAGTGGTATAAATATCATTCAGATACATCTGAACAGGATCATCCAGATTTGAACCGATGTCAAATGCAGGTGTAGGAGCAGTTGGGGATACGATAACATCTACATTAGAAAACGCATTATCAAAATCTTCCTTGATAAGCCTTCTGACTTTTTGGGCTTTGGCGTAATAAGCGTCATAATACCCGGCACTCAGAACATAAGTTCCAAGAATGATACGGCGTTTGACTTCTTTTCCAAATCCTTCCGTCCTCGACTTTTTATAAAGCCTGATAAGTGTTGAGTCGGTAAGTGATAGTTGTTCAACCAGTTTATTTTTGCCGGCTGCATCAGCGATTTTTATATTCTCTTCAATTGCTTCCTTTTCCAATGCCAGCTCTTTCCGTACCTCATTGATGTCACCTCTGTGACCGTAACGCACACCGTCAAATCGTGCAAGATTACTGGATGCCTCAGCTGTAGCCAGTATGTAGTATGTAGCAATACTGTATTTCAGGTGTGGAATCTTTATTGATACAAGTTCAAAACTCTGATCTTTTTCAAGCTGGGCAAGTTGTTCTTCGATGATCTTTCTAACTTCATCATCCAGCCCCTCGCCAAAGTATTCCTCCGGTACACCAACTTTCATTTTCCGGCCATTCTCAAGTTCTGTCGTATAATCCGAAACTTCCTGCGTTGATGAAGTATTATCATTCGGATCGTGGCCTGCAATAACCCCCAGCATTTCTGCTGCACTCCGGACACTATTTGATACCGGGCCTATACAGTCGAAAGATGAGGCATAGGCAACCAGTCCATGTCTTGATACCCTGGAATATGTTGGTTTTAACCCAACAACACCACAATAGGATGCAGGCTGACGAATCGATCCACCTGTATCAGAACCCAATGCAAGATTGCATAGCTGACCGGCAATTGCGGCAGCACTTCCACCACTGGAACCACCGGGGACCTTATCGGGGTTATGAGGATTGCGGACAACCCCGTAAATCGAATTCTCATTTGACGAACCCATGGCAAACTCATCCATGTTGAGTCGTCCAATGAAAAGTGCATCTTCACTTCGGAGCTTATCGATGACTGTAGCATCGTATACACTTTCAAAGTTTCTGAGAATATTTGATGCACAACTTGTTATCTTGCCTTTTTGGCAAATAACATCCTTCACTCCTACTACAGCACCAGCCAACCGCCCGGCTGTACCGTTATTTAATTTTTTCTGAATTTGCTCTGCTGCTTTTCTGGCTGATTTGCCATCAACAGAAACAAATGCGTTTATTCGGGGATTTTCTTTTTCTATCCGATCCAGGTAGGCTTCTACAAGTTCCGGAAGAGTTTTTTTACCGTTTATCAGATGCTCCTGATCAGAGCTAAAATCACTCATTAAATATGTTGATTACTTATCGACGTTATCGTTTGCCTGACTTGTTTTTGGTTCCGCTGATTCATGCTTAACGGAATTGACAGGTTCTTTCGGTTGCTTTTGCTCACCCTGTTCAATTTCACGTTTGATATCATCAGAAGCTTTCCTAAACTCTTTTATACCCTGTCCAAGCCCGCGGGCTAACTCAGGAATTCGTTTAGCACCAAAAAGCAGAAGAACTGCCAAACCGATAACGATCCATTCAAGACCTCCAAAACTTCCCATAAAATAATCCTGTTTTATAATTGTTATGTTGGAAACAATATAACTATAGCAAGATAAAAAATATTTTGCAGACCTTAAGTGTATAGAAAAAGAAATAATTCTTTTTTTATCTGTGAATTATTTGCTTTTTTCCCCAGCATCTGTTTTATAGCTACCAAGATAATGTAACGAACTATCAAACAATTTACAGAGATATGATTTGGACAGTTGAATTAGCAGCAGCATTAGATGACGCACCTTTCCCGGCAACAAGGGAAGAATTAATTGAATGGGCAGAACGAAACGGGCTTCCTCAGCAGTTGATTGATAATTTATATGAACTTGACGAAATAGAAGAAGGCGAAGATACCATTTATGAGGGTATTGAAGATATCTGGCCGGATTATATCAGAAAAGAGGATTTCTTTCATGGCGAAGAAGATGAAGGATTCGACTATGATGATGTGTAATCCAGGCATGAACTATTTAAAAAGTTAGTATCTTTACCTGAAACGGCTGCATGAAACTTTTGCAGCCGTTCTCATTTTTAATCGTGCACAATCAGTGTTTCAGAACCCCTGGCTTCTTTGTTTATTCCTGACTGGTTTCATCCTGACCGGTAGTGAATCCATATTTGCTTTTCAAAATTCAAATCAAAATTCTGATGAGAATGATGAGAAAGTTGTCAGAAAAATTCGTTTTACCGGAAATGACAATGTGCGCAGCAGAACACTCCGATCCGTTATTCGCACACGCACGAACCGGGAAATGCTCGGGATCCGGCGTTTTACTCCCTGGTACTATATTTATCAGCTGACAGGCCGGTTTGGCGAATCACCCGTCTATCTTGACAGGGAGACCGTTGGCACCGACCTTGAAAGAATCCAGCTCTATTATGAAAATATTGGTTATTTCGATGTATCTGTCGACTCATCTATCGTTGAATTCAGAGAAAACCGCATCGAAGTTACGTTTCTTATAAATGAAGGGCCTGCATCCACGATCAGGTCGGTTGCATACAGTGGGGCCCCTGATTTTGAAGAAGAAGGCAAGAGAGAGGAGTTTTTCCGAAATACCGGAATCGGCAGGTCCGTAATTGATGATACAACATTCCAGGTGAACCGGCAATACAATGCACAGCAGTTACGGGCCGAGCAGACAAGAATCATTAATTTCCTGAGAAATCACGGGTACGCGTCTGTCCAGCGGGATTCAGTTCGTGCGCTTGTCAAACGTGATGAAGAAAATCCCCTCACCCTCGATGTGCTTTATCGAATTCAACCCGGAAGAACTTATACATTTGGTGATCTATTTGTCAGCCTTGCCGGTCCGGGCACCTCTGATACATACGATGATTCCATGCTTATTTCGGAAGAACCGGAGGTTACAGGGGGGAAAACTATTTATTTGGAGAAACAGGAAACCGCTCAGTCAAGATTCAGCCTTCTGACCGACCAGATTTTGTTCCGGCCAGGTGATACGTTTAACCATTCACTTTATCTGCAAAGTGTAAATAGTTTTCAAAATCTTGGCATGTTGAATATTCGACGATTCGGATTAAGTGAAGATGGTTCGCTGCCTGACTACTCAGGTGATGAAATTCCGGTTTTTTTCGATCTTCAAACACTTCCCAAGCACTCAGTGCGAACCGAATTTTTCGGTATGCGCAGATATGGATTCGGTACAGGCATCGGAATTAATTATAGTAACAACAATATGTTCGGCCGTGCTGAAAACCTGACAATCGGGTTTAATACCAATTTTGAATTGGTAACTGATCGAGATTTCACGGATGACAGGACATTCTTTCATACCTACCAGGCAAGGCTTGATTACTCTGTTCCAAGACTTAATTTCCCGTTTTCAGCACTCGATAAACGCCCATCATTTGTAAGCGGAAGGACACGTTACCAGTTAAGTTATGGACAATCATACCAGCCGCTCTTTAATATCAATTCAGATATTCGTTTTAACCTCAGGTATGAAGTATCACATACAGACAGATTCTCGAGTTTTCTCGACCTTATACAGCTCGATATCATCGATGCGGACCCCTCTTCGGACTACCTTAATTTTCTCCGAAATCAATTCCGGGCCTCTCCTGATGAGCCCGATGAGATTGTGGAAGGCAGATTTGAATTTCAAAGAATTCTGGAAGATTTCAGGCCTCAATTTTCCTCTATTATCCGGTACACATTCCGTAGTCAGAATACGAACCTGATCAAGCGCAACTTCGGGCATTTCAGTGAATTTTCTGTTGCTGTCGGAGGGAACACAGCGTATCTCATGGACCGGTATATTTTCAGCCCTGGTGAGATTAAAGGCACCCTGCCATCTCCTCTTGGCCTGTCAGAAAATGCACTCGGTTACAGCCAGTTTGTGAAACTGTCAGCCGACTACAGGCGATATATACCAATTGGCCCGGATGCCGTTTTATCGTTTCGAGGACTTGCCGGTTACGCTCATCCCTATAATGAAAGTGAAACAATTCCACTCAATCGCCGGTTCTTTGCAGGTGGCAGTAATGATATTCGAGGCTGGGCACCTTTCAGGCTTGGGCCGGGCGATATTGAACCCGACAGCGTAACAGTCAGCGGTGGTGAAATTAAACTGGCCGCGTTTGGCGAGATTCGTCAGATTATGTTTGAAAATTTCTTTAATGCAGACTGGTACCTTGCATGGTATACTGATGCAGGAAATATCTGGTACGGGCCGAGAAATGACCTGACCGGGGTAATCGGTGAAAACAATAATATGAATGATATTGATGAAGACAGAAGGGATCTTTTAAGAGACGGTAAATTTTCCTTTGACCGTTTTTATAAACAAATTGCCGTTGGTACCGGCCTTGGAATCCGGCTGGACTGGGACTTTATTGTTGCCCGGTTTGATTTTACATTCAGGGCTCACGATTTACAGCGCGGCTGGTTCAACAACAGGCGTGCCTATTTCAGTTTTGGCATTGGACATTCCTTTTAACGTTTAACTGAATAACATATGGTAGAAAAAGGATTGATGAACAAAATCAAAAGTCAGGGAAACATCATCATGAATTCCCGATTTCTGCGCTCACTATCTACACTGCAGAGGTATGAATTTCTACAGTTATGTCATAGAAGGAAATACAAAGAAGGTGAGTACATTTACTATCAGAATGATCCGGGTACCGGGATGTATTTCATTGAAAGCGGCCGTGTTCAATTGATTATTGAGAATATTTTAGATGACAACAAAGACGGTGAATTAACCTATGATCTTAGCGAGCCGGAAAGTTTTGGCGCACTGTCTATCGGGTATGAATTGAGAAGAATGTCCACTGCCCGATGCCTTACAGACTGTATCCTGCTTGGTTTTTTTAAACCTGATTTTGAAACATTGAAAAAACGGCATCCTGAAATTGCAGTTAAATTTCTTGAAACCATTGCTACCCTGGCAATGAAACAGCTTGAGAAAACCACCCGTAAGTTAATTGAAACTTCAGATACCCATACCGCATTTTCACTGCAGTTCACTACCTACTATACAGAAGATGATAATGAGTAGACGTTCATGAGTTTAAAAAAAGGATCTGAGATTGAACTGCTGATTGAATCAGCAGCTTTCAAAGGTAAAGGAGTTGCAAGACATGATGGAATAGCAGTTTTTGTTCCGGGAACTGCACCCGGTGACAAAGTGCGTGCAGTAATAGTAAAACGGAAAAAAAAATACAGAGAAGCTCGCCTTCTTGAAATTCTTGAACCTTCTCCGGACAGAATCAAACCTCGCTGCAGTCATGCATCAACCTGCGGAGGCTGTACCTGGCAACACCTGCCCTATTCAGCACAATTAAAGATTAAGGAAGATCAGGTTCGGGATCACATTCAACGAATTGCCCATCTCGACCCGGCGATCGTACAGCCGATCATTGGCTGTGAAGATGAGTTTTATTACCGTAATAAAATGGAGTATAGCTTCGGAACCCGGAAATGGCTCTCACGTGAGGAGATCGAGAAAGATGAATATGTTGATGACAGCGGGTTATTTGCAGGGTTACATGCTCCCGGCCGGTTTGATAAAATCCTGAACTTAAATGAATGCCATCTTCAGATCCCGGCTTCCTATCAGATACTGGATACTCTGCGAAATTACTGCCTTCAAAATGATATACCGGCATTTGATACTATTAATAACACCGGGTATATGCGGCATTTGATGATACGCAATTCTCATTATTCCGGTGAGTTGATGGTAAATCTTGTCACATTCAGTGATAAGCCTGATTTAGTTGATAAAATTTCAAATCATCTCGTTACCCAATTTCCTCAGATCACCACTGTAGTTAACAATGTGAATGACCAGCCGAATCCGACAGCCGTCGGGCGCATTGAACATGTCTTATTCGGGCCTGGTACGATAACGGACACAATTGGAGGGTATACGTTTAAAATCAATCCGAATGCATTTTTCCAGACGAATACCAAACAGGCTGAAACCTTATATTCCGTAGCAAGAGATTTTGCAGATTTAAATCCAACTGAACTGCTTTACGACCTTTATTGCGGAGTCGGAACGCTTACACTTTTTATGAGCAGTTATGCACAAAAGGTTGTTGGTATTGAGCTTGTTGATGTCGCTGTTGAAAATGCCAGAGAAAATGCAAATACCAATGGTGTACAAAATACCGAATTCATTCTCGGTGATATGAAACAAACCTTTAAACCGGACCTTCACTCAAAATACGGACATCCTGATTGTATTCTGACTGATCCTCCAAGATCCGGTATGCACCCTGACGTTGTAAAGGAATTGATTAACCTGAAAGTACCAAGGATGGTGTATGTCAGTTGCAATCCATCAACTATGGCGAGGGATTTAAAAGAATTAAATGAAATTTATGAGATTGAAAAAGTTCAGCCGGTTGATATGTTCCCGCAAACTTATCATATCGAAGCGGTTGCAAAACTTGTACTCAGATGAGAGTGTAAGATTTATGGCCAGAATCATATACACACGCCATGAATTCTGACAATCCAAAAAAGATTGGGGTAATCGGTGCAGGTATCGGAGGTTTATCTGCCGCAGCATTGCTGGCTGCCAAAGGCCATCAGGTTACCCTGTTTGAACGCAATAACAAAGCAGGTGGAAAAATGCAGGAATACAGGGCTGATGGGTATCGGTTTGATACCGGGCCCAGCCTGCTGACCATGCCTGAAGTACTGAGAAGCCTTTTCCGGCAATGCGGGAAAAATCTCGATGATTATATCGATTTAACTGAACCTGATCCTTTGTGCCGTTACATTTACCCGGATCAAACAATCTTTGATAATTTTCAGAGTAAAAAAAAGACTTTAACTGAATTAGGCAAAATCTCACCTGAAGACAGGGTAGCTTATACAGAATTTTTGGACTATTCGAAAAGTTTATACGATAAAACTTCCGATGCATTTCTTTTTAATCCGTTATATAATTTAAGTGACCTGAGGGAAGTAAATTTCCTGGATCTTGCAAAAATTGATGCCCACACAACCGTTTCCAAAAAAATTGACTCCTGGTTTCAGTCTGATTACCTGAAACAGTTCTTCAAGCGTTTCACCACTTATAACGGATCTTCTCCTTACCAGGCTCCTGCAACATTGAATGTGATTCCTCATGTGGAAATCTCAAAGGGCGGGTATTATATCATGGGAGGACTTTACAGGCTTGCAGATTGCCTTTTGGAGCTGAACCGGGAACTTGGTGTATCAATTCGATTTCGATCTCACATTGACAAAATTGTGGTAAAGAAACACCGTGCCACAGGTGTGATTAATAAAAGCGGTACCTTTACAAAGTTCGATATCATAGTCTCCAATAGTGATGCTACAGAAACCATAACAAAACTGCTCGGGGAAGATTATCTCCCGGCGTCAAGAATCCGAAGGCAAAAGAGGATTGAGCCTTCCTGTTCAGGATTTGTAATACTTGCGGGTACAAATCGAAAATGGGAACTCTTGAAACATCATAACATATTTTTCAGCTCTGATTATAAAATGGAATTTCATCAGATCTTCCGTGACAAGACGTTACCGGATGACCCAACGATTTACATTGCAAATACATCTTTTTCGGATTCAAAAGATGCTCCTGATAATGGTTCGAATCTTTTTATACTTGTAAACGCTCCCTATTTGTCAGATCATCAAAATTGGGACACTTTAAGTGAGAAATACCCTGCTGTTATCATCAAAAAACTGGAAAATTCGGGCCTTGATAATCTTGCCGATTCAATTGTTGTTCAAAAAACGATTACACCTGTAGAGTTTCTTGAAAAATTCCGTTCAAACAAGGGAAGTATATACGGTACATCTTCAAATACCAGGTTATCTGCTTTTTTAAGGCCAAGAAACAAATTAAGGGAAGTGGATGGTATTTATTTGACCGGCGGAAGCACTCATCCCGGTGGTGGCATACCTCTCGTTGTTCTTTCAGCCATGCACGTGGTAGAACTTATCAATCGATTTGAAATGTAATTCTTATTAAACCCGGCATTGATCCAGTCAGGGCTTCTTATTTTTAATAATGCTAATAAAGCTTTGTGTTTTCCCGACACGCTTGTCGGGATCGGCACCGAACGCTCATATGTTAGAGTGTACAATGAATTCTCGGTGCAAAAAAAGTCTAACGACTTTTTGGATTAAAGTAACTGTGGTTATGATAATTTTATAACTGTCATTCTCCGGACCTGCCGAGGTTAATGACTTCCACATTTTTAACTTTCTTATCATCGAGTTCAAACCTAACCAGTGTCCGATAGACCTGAAAACCCTGCCTGCCTGCGGCTCCCGGATTGATATATAACATTTTGTTTAAACTCTGATCCCTTCCGATTCTGAGTATATGTGAGTGTCCGCATATAAAAATATCCGGCGGGTTGCTCTCAATTTCTGCTTTTATAGGAATACAATAACGTCCGGGAACACCTCCGATATGCGTCATCCAGATTTTCAGCCCTTCCCGTTCGAACTTTTGATGCAATGGGAATACATCACGAATTTCCTGCCCGTCAATATTGCCATAAACCCCAAGTAGTGGTGCTATTTTTTGTAATTCATTTACGATATCAATATTACCAAAATCCCCCGCATGCCATATCTCATCCACGCCTGTAAAATAATCTATGACTTCAGGATCGAGATAGCCATGTGTATCTGATATCAATCCGATTTTTAGCATAATGTAGAATCCATATAGTAAGAACTCCTGGACACAAATTCTGTAAATGATTTATAGTAAATTTGGCACCCTGTTTGTTTGAATTATCCCTGCTATTCGGAAAAAGACATTTTCAGTTTTTTTGCGTTTAGATCTTTTTTAGCATCTTGTGCTTTTCCTGAGGCAAGTTACCAGTTCTTTCAGAAATAATTTCAATTAAAAAGTTCTTACTTCATTGTCACACTCGATAAGTGTAATTATTGTTACCTGGAATGCGCAAAAACACCTGGAAACATTTCTCCCCTCTGTAACGAATACTGAGTTTGAAAATTTTGAAATCATCATTGCTGATAATGCCTCAACTGATGAATCAGTTGAATGGATAAGAAAACATCATCCGGAATGTAAAATAGTAACATTTCCCAGGAATTATGGTTACTGTGGCGGTAATAACCGAGCAGCGGATCACGCAACCGGTGACATTATTGTTTTCTTAAATAATGATGTTGAGGTTACACCCGATTGGCTGACAAGTATTGATGCAGCTTTCCGGGATTCCGGTGTGGCTGCTTTACAACCCAAAATTCTTTCCTATACTGAAAGGGATAAATTCGAATATGCCGGTGCTGCCGGTGGATTTCTGGATAAATTGGGGTATCCTTTCTGTCGCGGGCGGGTTTTTGAAACTACAGAGACTGATATGGGTCAGTATAATGACAGTATCCCAATCTTCTGGGCATCCGGAGCGGCACTCGCCATCAGAAAAGACCTGTTTTTTGAATTAGGACGGTTTGATGATGATTTTATGTTCCACATGGAAGAAGTTGATTTATGCTGGCGTTTATGGAACCGGGGCCATAAAATCATCTCAATACCCGATAGCGTCGTTTACCACCTTGGCGGGGGGTCACTGCCGATGAAGTCATCGAGAAAAACCTACTTCAATTTCAGAAACAGCCTTAGTATGCTATGGAAAAATGCATCCGGTGATTGGCTGAAAAAACACTTCTTATTGAGGTTATGCCTTGACGGATTGGCAGCAATTTATGCACTCTTCAAAGGGAATCCGCGGGATAGTTTCGCAATATTTAAAGCTCACTTGCATTTCTATACTCACTGGAAACAGGTTCATGCCAAACGAATAGAATTACAAAAAGTACGCACTCATCATTCAGAACCTGATACAATGATCCAAACATCCATTATTAAAGATTATTTTCTGAAAGGCAAAAAAACCTATAATCAGATCATGAAAATCGTAACAAATGATAAGGATTCTGATCTTATCCATTAAGTGGTACTTACTTTTTGTAGCTATTACTTCTTAATCAAGATTTCCCTATCGATTTCAATCGGGACAACTGCGGTTGTTCTTTAGGGCACAACTCCATCACTGTAACCGGTGATGGAGTTTTTTATTCATTATAGCCCTCTGATGTAATCAGTCCAACAACCATCTCTTTGAACGGTAGTTAAGTCAGCAATGTTCTCAGGCAAATTCCGGTTCATGCATTCACTATATTGATTCTCGAATTCATGCCTTATCTTATAGAGGATGATTAATAATCAATTCTACGACTATATTATCGCAGGTGCAGGCGCATCAGGATTAAGCCTGCTATATACCCTGCTTGATACTGATGATTATTTTGCCGACAAACATATTCTTGTAATCGACTCCTCATTTACTCCAAAAGCAGATAAAACCTGGTGTTTCTGGGATGAAAATCACCCCTTTATGCCACTGACTCACAAAAGCTGGAAGCATTTAACTGTAGTATCCGAAGGCCTCGAGTTTGATGAATTACTGGAAAATGTCAATTATTACTGTATTAAGAGTGAGGATTATCAAAACCACGTACTTGATAAAGTGCACAGCGCAACCAATGTCCGTTTACTTGAAAGTAAAATCCATGCATTTGATACTTTGAATCATCTGGGTTTAGTTCATACAGACAAAGGTACATATTCAGCTGACTGGATTTTTCAAAGTGTGTTAGAACCTCCTGGCTTTCAACATTCCGTTGTTGATACGTCATTGATTCAACATTTTGCCGGTTGGGAGATTCAAACTGAATCAGACTGCTTCGATCCCGGTAAGGCCCTGCTTATGGATTTTGATACCCAACAAAACGGAGGGCTCACTTTTTTCTACCTCCTTCCATTTACAGAGAGCCGTGCACTCGTTGAATACACAATTTTCTCCGGCCAGGTACTGGAGAAATCTCAATATCATTCGGCAATTGAGAAATATCTGCAAAAGCGATTGAATCTCAGTAAAAATCAATACCAGGTTATTCGCAAGGAATTTGGTGCCATTCCGATGGAAGACCGTAGAAGCCCGGGGTATTATAATGAAAGAGTATTGAATCTTGGAATCGCCGGTGGGATTACCAAACCTACAACCGGTTATACCTTCACCAGGTCACATGCACATAGTAAAGAGATTGCACGTCGATTGATCCGTGGAAAAGACCCGGTTCCTTATAGCGGTTCACCCTACAGGTTCAGGGTATACGATATCATGTTGCTCTATCTGTTAGAGCATGAAGCAGAAAACAGCAGAAAAATCTTTCATGATCTGTTCAAGTACAACCGAATCGGGAACATTCTTCGTTTTTTGGATGAGAAAACAACATTTACTGAAGAACTGGAAATATTCTCTACCCTGCCGTATGCTCCTTTTTTCCGGTCAATTTATCAAATGAAACACAGGATATTCACCGGGGCCTGATTAGTCGCTATCGACAAGAAAATTACATCCTCTCAGATTTTCCGGGTTCCACCGTCCCAGGATTTGAAAACTTCCAGGTTCTTCTTCTACACCTTTATCTTCCGTTAAGATAAATGAACATGAGTACATATTTGCCAGATCAATGACACCAATTAATCCTTCGTTACCAGGTTTCTGAGTTTCGAGCGGATTATCCGGATTTCTGATGGAGATTTTCATCCACGGAACCGGTTGAAAGAGTTTATTACCGGAAGCATAAGCCTGGCTTAGTAATTCACACATACCGTATTCAGAATGAATCTGATTATCGTTTATACCAAATCCATCTGCAAGTACTTGATGCAATTCATTACGCGGAATCTCTCTCCTGTGTGTTTTCATGCCCCCCGTTTCAATAACAATACAGTTTAACGGCAATTTAATTTTCTTTTTTTCTACAAGATCAACAAGGGCAAATGCTGCACCAAAAAGTATAACATTTCTGTCTCCGGTATTTAATTGATCCCAAAATTCCTGATCAAGAGCCTCCTCACTATCTAAAAATTTGCTTAATCCGGACCGGTCCCTCTTTATCAGCTCTGATAGCATCCAGATCAAAGAGGAATGAGGGTTCGCCAAATAACCAGGGGTATAGGATAAAATTACTGGGTTATCAGGGTAGAAATAATCAAATCCTTGAAAAATAGATTTACGATATAATTCAGGATCGGGAACTTCGTGAACTGCCCGTTTCATATCGGATGTGCCACTACTTTGAAAAAACAATTCAGATCTATTCTTCAGCGTTGAAATCCTGCTCTCTTTAAATGCCCGAACAGGTAATAAAGGGATCTCGTCAGTATCTGTGAAATCACCTGTCCTGATCCCCAAAGCTTCACAAAACCGACTATAGACTACACACTTTCCATATTGATATGTAAATATGGATGAAGCTTTCTCTTCAAATGAAGTTGAAGGATCAAGTGGATCAACTGGATGGCTCATCTTTTGCATTCTGGCCAATATTCAGGATATAAAATGGAAAGGAAGTAATATTAACAATCGAATCGAAACTCAACGATTATATTTCAATCCTTTGTGACCGATATCCGATCGATAATACGCATCTTCAAAATGAATAAGTTTTACATTCTCATATGTATGATCGATTGCTTTTTGCAATGTATTTCCGTGCCCCACAATATTTAAAACCCTGCCGCCTGACGTGATGATTTCTCCATTTTGTCTGCTGGTTCCGGCATGGAATATCAGGGCTTCAGAATCTATATCATGAAGGCCTTTGATTACTTTTCCTTTTTCATAATTTACCGGGTATCCACCGCTTGCAATCACAACACAACAACGATATTCATCATCTATTTGAATTTCTTTTTCATCAAGGCGTTGTTCGTTTGTACAAATAATCAGGTCAAGCAGATCATTCTTTAATGAAGGAAGAATTGCCTGGCACTCCGGATCTCCAAACCTGCAGTTATACTCAACCACTTTGGGGCCCTCATCTGTAATCATCAAACCGATATAGAGAATTCCTTTATAGGGACATTCCTCAAGCTGCATGCCGGTAATTGTCGGCTGAATGATTTCAGCCTCTACTCTTTCCATAATTTTTTTAGTGAGCACTGGTGCCGGACAATACGCCCCCATACCTCCGGTATTTAATCCGGTATCTCCCTCTCCAATTCGTTTGTGATCCTGTGCATGATGAAGTGTTTTTGCAGAAAATCCATCAGAAATTACAAAAACAGATGCTTCTTCACCCTCCATAAATTCTTCAACGACCACTTTTCCTGAAGCTTTTCTGAGTGTATCGTCCTCCGAAAACTGTTGAAACCTTTTGACAGCTTCTTCTTTTGAATCACAGATAAAAACTCCTTTCCCCGCTGCAAGTCCATCTGCTTTTAAAACAACCGGAAATTTATTTCTGTTCACAATGTAAGCAAGGGCATCGTCAAATTGATCGGAGGAATAAGTACGATATTCTGCCGTTGGGATTTCATATTTTTTCATGAATTCCTTGGCAAACTCCTTACTCCCTTCAAGTTGGGCGGCAGCTTTTTCCGGGCCAAAAACCGGAATGCCCTTATCTTCCAGGTAATCAGCCAATCCGTCGACAAGCGGTTTTTCCGGGCCAATTATAACGAGATCGATTTGATGTTCATTAACAAATCTGAATACCTTTTCAAAATTACCGGTATCAATCTGAACATTTTCTCCAATGATATCAGTGCCGGGATTACCCGGAGAGACATATAACTTTCCCAAAAGGTCTGATTGATTCAGTTTCCAGGCAATCGAGTGTTCCCTTCCGCCGCCACCAATAAGTAATACATTATGACTGCCCATCACTAACTTTGTATTTTTTCTGCAATATCCACGATTGTACTAAAGCTCTCTGCATCAAGGCTGGCTCCACCAATTAACCCGCCATCAACATCTTCCTGTTTTAGTAATTCTTCCGCATTTGCAGGCTTCATGCTTCCCCCGTATAATATCCTTACACCCGATAATTGCACTGTACTCCACATTTCATTTAGATAATTCCGTATAAACTGGTGCATCTCCTGCGCCTGTTCAGGTGTCGCTGTTTCACCGGTTCCGATTGCCCATACCGGTTCATATGCTATGGTAAGCTGTGATGCATCTTCTTCCGTCAGGTGTTCAATCACCGCCTTGATTTGGATCCATAACAACTTTTTGATGCTTTTCCTGTTTGCGTTCTTCAAGTTTTTCTCCAACACAAAATATGACATTTAGCCCGTCTGCAATCGCTTTTTTTACTTTTTTGGCAATTACCTCGTCAGTATCACCGAAATACTCCCGACGTTCGGAATGCCCAAGAATAACATATTTACACCCTGCTTCTTGAAGCATTGATGTACTTATCTCGCCGGTATAAGCCCCATTGTTTTCAAAATGAACATTCTGAGCACCCACCTGAACCGGTGAATCCTTTAGATTTTTAACAGCAGCATGCAGAGAAACAAATGGCGGGCAAACAACCACATCTGATTTAAGTGTCCGGCCGGCAAGCTTTTCATTGATACCAGCGGATAATTTATCGGCTTCAACAGGGCCGGCATTCATTTTCCAGTTCCCTGCAATTAAAATAGATCTCATGAAGTCTCCTCTTCAGTGTTATTAGTTAGTACGATCTGTAGTCCTCTGACTATATCGTTAAATTCAGTACCCTCATATTTTCTTATGATGATTCCATTTTCATCAACAAGAATTCGGGTCGGTAAAATATTCAGGTTAAAATCTTCTCTGAGCTGACTTTCATTAAACATCCCGGGTTGAGCGAATGGCCACAATCGGGCTCTTTCTTCAAAGAATGCATTCATAACCACTGATGTTGCATGAAATGGTATGGTAATAAATTCCACATTGTAATTTTTGTAGATATGATAAATGGCAATATTACGATCAAATTGCTGTTGATATAGAAAATTATCAAGCCTTGTAAATTCAAGGAGATATGGAGTCCCCAACATCGATTCTTTCGTTATTGTATCCCCTTCAATGGAAACCATTTCAAAATCGGGCAGCTCCGAACCGGGTGCCAGTGACATCAGGTCATATTCAAACCGTTCCACCCAACTCGCCGCATCCCTGAAATTCATATATTGACCCTTAAATTCTTCCAGTTCAAGCCTGGCGGCATCCACTCGTGCGCTGTCGTACAACATTTTAATCTGGCTCATTTTTAATTGCATATTCACCCTGTTATCGATATTTCTTGTTTTCAGGGTATCTATGAATGAAATGGCACGCTCCAGCCCGTACTCATCGCTATAATATCTGGTGCCGACCTGGGAAGCGAAAGGAATTAGAGAAGGGTTGGAATCTATGACGATATTCAGCCTTTCCATCATCAGGCTGTCCTGCCAGCCTTCCAAAAGGCTGATGGATGTTGCTGCTGATTCTTCCCCTGCAAAACTGTCGCTGTGTTCCAGGTAGAAGTCCCAAAACATGTCACTCCATTTTCTGACCTCCATATCAAGCGTATCCTGAGTAACATAGCCGGCATTTGCAAATTGAAACAATCTGTTCACTCCTGTTTGCAATCTTTCATAGGATCTGAAAAGATCGTTTTCGCGCGACTCTATAACCATCGTTTCTTCGACATCAGGTAATTCGGCATTAAAAAGAACCGTATCCTGATCTGCTAACACCATATTTATAAGAGCAAGCTGATTCGATCTCCTCGAAATAGTCAGCGAATATATGTCGTTTTGCGGAATCCTGGCATCACCTGCGTAATGTCCGCTCTCGTCGGTCATGGCATAAAACAAGGTATCATTCAGCAGGCCAAGAGTATCCGGGCGCAGTATCATCAATTCAATACCAGAATAATCCCTGCTCGAATCCAGCTCTTCATCAACCGTAATTGCTCCGGTAATATGAGCCTGGTAAAAAGGCTCCACTCTTTCGTCCTGACTACAACCTGCCGCCATCAGCACAACAGAAATAATCAGAAAGTGGATAATAGATTTGTTAACCATATATTATAACCCAATGCTATATAATAGATTAATTAAGTTTATCAATGATAATTTCACGCACCTGTTTTGGATTGGCCTTCCCTTTGGAGCGCTGCATGACCTTACCGATAAAAAAGCCTATCAATTGTTTTTTTCCTTCTTTGAAACGCTTTACTTCATCAGGGTTTTGATTGATAACTTCATCTATAATCGGTTCAATAAAACCTGCATCTGAAACCTGTATAAGATTCATTTCTTTAGCAAGTTCTTCAGCACTGCTCTTACCATTTTCAAGCATTTCATTAAATATCTGCTGCATTGCTGATGAGTTTATCTTATCATCATGCTTGAGTGAAATCAACTCAGCCAGGCGATTACTTGTTATTTTAAAATCAGAAATTGAAATACTTTCTTCATTTAGCACTCTCAATACTTCAGTCATTATTACATTGGCAACAGCTTTTGGTTCATTCAAATGCTGGAGTGTTTCTTCATAATAATCGGCCAGCCCTCTGTTTTCAGTCAGTGTCCGGGCATCTTCTTCGTTAAGCTGTAATTCACTTATAAATCTTTGCAATCGAATATCCGGCATTTCCGGCAGCTCTTTCTTAATCTCATCCAGCATTTCCTGTGTGATAATTACAGGTGGTATATCCGGTTCAGGGAAATAGCGATAATCATGAGCTTCTTCCTTGGATCGCATTTGGCGGGTTTCCATTTTGTTGGCATCCCATAACAATGTTTGCTGAACAACTTCTCCCCCGGCTTCAATCAGTTCGATTTGCCGTTCGATTTCAAATTGTATTGCACGTTCAACATTCCTGAAAGAGTTCATATTTTTCAGTTCGGTTCTGGTACCCAACTCCTTCTGCCCTCTTGGGCGTACCGAAACATTTGCATCGCAACGAAGGCTGCCTTCTTCCATATTTCCATCGCATATTTCCAGGTACTGAACAATTTGTTTGATTTTAGTCAGATAGGCATATGCTTCCTGAGGAGTTCTCATATCAGGTTCGGAGACAATTTCAATCAAAGGTACTCCGGCCCGGTTCAGGTCTACCAAAGTATTTCTCGGATCCTGGTCATGGATCGACTTGCCGGCATCCTCTTCCATGTGGATTCGGGTCAGACCAATCGTCTTCTCATAACTTTCCATTTCGATATGAATATCTCCATCGTAACAAATTGGAGTTTCATATTGGGAAATCTGGTACCCTTTTGGCAGGTCAGGATAAAAATAATTTTTGCGGGCAAATATAGATTTTTCAGCAACTTTGCAGTTTGTTGCCAATCCCATTTTTATCGTATATCGAACAAGATTTTCATTCAGAACAGGGAGTGTACCCGGATGGCCGAGACAAAGCGGGGTAACCTGCGTATTCGGAGCACCTCCGAACTCAGTGGAAACTGGTGCAAAGGCTTTACTTTCAGTCAATAATTGTGCGTGCACTTCGAGGCCGATTACTGCCTCATATTTCTCATGTGCAATTGTGGACATCTGAGAATTTTTATTTTCATCATTTATGATCACGGAAGATAATGAAGTTAGCAGGGAATAGGAATTCAAATCCAACAATTAAAAAACTACTGTATTTTTTACCAATATTATATTTGTTCAAATTAAGCGGCAGGTTTAACCCTATAACTTTTCGACAGGCACTTCTGGTTAAAAAGTTTTAAATAATGAATAAATTTTGTTAATTAATAAGTAGTTCCTTTCACCTATTTATGGAGGATGATATGAGATTACGTTCATGGTTACTGCTTATTCCGCTCCTCGTCCTGACACCTCTTCATGCACAATCACTCCAGGGAGATTATGTCAAAGTTGATTATCTGAATATTGAGTATGAGCAAGAGGACCGATTCCTGAATCAAACCAGGGTGGATTGGAAGACGATGCAACAGGAACGAATCGAAAATAATGAAATCAATGGATGGCGTTTATACAGGGTAAAATTCCCTGGCAGCTGGAATAATGAATACACATATGTAAGTGTTACCAGTGCGGAGAGTATCTCGGCTTTTGAAAATTCGGAGATTTCAAATTCTGAATCATCAAGTATAACTATCCGAAATCCTGCAAATAGACCCCACAATGATATCAGGCACTCTGAGCTTTGGAGAGTACGGAACAGTGTAATTAAAGATGAAAATGCTAATCCAAGCCTTTTTATGATCAAGGATTACATGGATGTACCACTTGGCCGGGAATATGAGTACCAGATGTTTGAAGATGAAATTGCGCGTCCTTTACATGAAGACAGGATGGAAATGGACAGAATGAACGCCTGGGAGGTTTATGAATTGATCATCCCCGGCGGGATTCATTACGGGTACAATTTCTCCACAGGTAATTTTTTCAATCATCTTGAACACATCGAATTCGGTTTTACAGATGAACTCATCAGGGCTAATCACCCGGATGTTAATCTGATGGAATTTTTTCAAACTATTTTCGCCACCCGGGATTTGGTAAAAAGTGAACTCTGGGTATTGGTCGACTACCTCAAAGAGTAACCCCATACAACTGTTGTGTGACACAGTGTATACTCCCCTGGCCCCAGACCAGGTCGGAACAATCGATACCAATCACATCCCTGTCGGGAAAATATGATTTGAATAATTCAAGGATATCGTTATCAAACTGGTGATCATACAGTGGGACAAGCACAAGTCCATTAGCGATATAAAAATTCGCGTAACTTGCCGGAACATATTCTGATCCGTCAACTGTTGTACCTTCAATTTTCGTCTCAGGAAGAGGTATTTCCACAACATTTAAAGGCCTGCCGTCCTGATCCGTGGCTGTTCTCAATAAAGTGAGATTGTGTTGAAGTACCTGGTAATTTACATTCCCGGTATCATTTACAATCGAGGTAAATACTGTATCTTCATTTATAAATCTGCACAAGTCATCGATGTGGCCATCGGTATCATCTCCGGCTAATCCTGCTTTCAGCCATATAACTTTTTCAATGCCAAGATAGTCAGCCAGGAATGATTCTATTTCCGGTTTATCCAATCCAGGATTCCGGTTGGAATTCAGAAGCACAGATTCCGTTGTCAGTAATAAACCTCTGCCATTTGTTTCAATGGAACCGCCTTCCAAAACGATACCAGTTTGATATATTGGGATTTGATATTTCTCGGCAAGAAATGAAGGTATCTGGTTGTCATCTTCAAATGGCGGGTATTTTCCTCCCCAGGAATTATATTCCCAATCGGTCATCGCATATTCGATAACTTCATCAACTTCCCTGTATATACATATCGGGCCACAATCCCTTGCCCAAACATCATTGACAGCTATTTCGATAAAATGAATTCGATTTTGAATTATCTTGCGGTCAGCTATCAATTTTTGAGCTTTCTGTATAGCGGCAGGGTCACATAGTAAAATTACGGGTTCATACCTGCTTATCGTCTCAATAATTTGCAAAAAAACCGGTTCGACTATATCGAGCCTATCACCAGGCCAGGTTTCCCTGTTTGATGGCCAATGCATTAATGTGGCTGCATGTCTATGCCACTCAGCGGGCATCCTGTATCCGAATTTAGCGGGTATAAGAAACTGATTGTCTGACATGATTCAATTTACTACGTGATCCACTTTTTCATCACATCCCGATAAGAATCAATCCTGCGATCACGAAAGAAGGGCCAGGTTTGACGCTCTTTTTCTATTTTATCAAAATCTGCATCTACGATTAGAATTTCCTCCTCATCACCGGATTCTGCAACCAATTCTCCGAATGGGCCGGCCACAAATGAATGTCCCCAAAAGTGTGAATTACCTTCTTTTCCTACCCGATTGACAGCAGCAACATAACACCCGTTTGCAATCGCATGGCTTCTCTGTATCATTTGCCAAGCCTCCATATACTTCTTTTTTACATCTGTCCCCTCATGGGGAAGTGTGGCAATCGCAGTCGGATACACAATAAGTTCCGCACCCATCATAGCTGTTATCCGGGCAGCTTCGGGAAACCACTGATCCCAGCATATCAGTGTACCGATCAACCCATATTCTGTTTTGAAAACCCGGTACCCCTTATCCCCCGGAGTGAAATAATATTTCTCGTGAAATCCGGGATCATCCGGAATATGCATTTTACGGTAAACACCAAGAAGTGATCCATCGGCATCGATGACAACCATTGAATTGTAATATAAACCGGGTGCTGCTTTTTCAAACAATGGCACCAGCAAGACAACACCAAGATCTTTGGCTAAGAAGGACATTCTGTCTGTCAATGGCCCGGGTACCGGTTCTGCCAATTCAAAATGGCGTGGATTTATTTCCCTGCAAAAATACAAAGTTTGAAATAATTCCTGCAGAGCAATGATGTTGCCGCCCTGCCCGGCTGCCTTTCTGATCATGACCTCAGTTCTTTCTGTATTCCGGACTGGAGATTCACTGCACCATGATTGTATTAAAGCAATATTCGGCATTTAAGATAAATTGAATTCAGAGATTTGTATGAATTTAGCGTTTTCAAAATATAAACTTGATAAATCAGCAAGTGAGTAAATCTAATAGAACGATTCCATGTCAATTTAACTTATATAACATATAAAATAAGAGATCATAGCATTCATCGGAATTGCTGTAAATCATTCGGCATGATAGCGATATGTATGATAAATCAAATTGGCTAACTGCATAATCAAAACTAAAATTTACAATGACAGCAACTGAACAAAATCATCCCAGGAGTGGCGTCGATCTTGAATACCTCGGCCTCAAAGATAAGAAAACGAATTACTGGAATTTGATTCCGGCAGAACTTTATGAACACGCAATACATAATAACGAAGCAATACTAACGAATGATTATGCAATCAGGGTTTTAACCGGGAAATATACCGGGCGGTCACCAGATGACCGATTCATTGTAGACCATTCACCGGAAACAGACGACATAGATTGGGGTAAGTTTAATCAGTCAATTACCCCGGATGTATTTGATCGATTACATCATAAAATGATCGATTATCTGCAGGATAAACAACTCTATATCAAGGATCTTTATGCGGGAGCAGACCCTGCATACCGATTGAATGTCAGGGTGATCAGTGAAGCAGCATATCATGCACTTTTTGCTCATAATATGTTTATACGGCCGAACCACAAACAACTAAAGGAACACGAACCTGAGTTCAGTGTCCTTGCCGCTCCAAACTTCAAAGCTGATCCTGAAAATGATGGCACAAGAAGCAGTGCATTTATTCTTTGCAGCTTCGAAAAAAAATTGATCCTTATCGGTGGAACCCTCTATTCCGGAGAAGTCAAAAAAGGTATTTTTTCAGTTCTTAATTATCTGCTGCCCAAGAAAAATGTGATGCCAATGCACTGTTCAGCAAACATGGATGAATCAGGCAGTACAGCAGTTTTTTTCGGGTTATCAGGAACAGGTAAAACCACTCTTTCTTCTGACACGAACCGTATCCTGATTGGTGACGATGAACATGGCTGGAGTGATGATGGCATTTTTAATTTTGAGGGTGGATGTTATGCAAAAACTATCGATCTTGATGCAGAGCATGAACCCCTGATATACGATACGACTAAAATGCCCGGTACCATCCTTGAAAATGTCGTACTGAACGAGGAGCGTGAGCCTGATTTTTTTGACGACTCATTTACTCAGAATACCCGCTGTGCTTATCCGATTCACTATATCCCAAATGCCAGCAGAAACGGTACGGGGGGACATCCTGAGAATATCTTTTTTCTTACAGCCGATGCCTTCGGAGTACTTCCTCCCATTTCAAAATTATCACCTGAGCAGGCGATGTATCACTTCATCAGTGGTTATACAGCAAAAATTGCAGGTACAGAACGTGGTGTAACAGAACCAAAGGCAACGTTTTCTGCCTGTTTTGGAGCTCCTTTTATGCCACTTCACCCAACAGTTTATGCTGAGTTGCTTGCAGACAAAATCAGAAAACATAGTGTTCAGGTCTGGCTGGTAAATACGGGCTGGACCCGTGGGCCCTACGGTGTTGGTAACCGGATCAAATTGAGATTTACCCGAAGAATTTTACATGAAGCCCTAGAGGGGAATCTCAATGAAACAGAATATCATGAAGAACCTGTTTTTGGATTACAGGTACCTGTTGAAGTAGACGGTGTTCCTTCAGAAATACTTATTCCGCGTAATACCTGGAAAGACCAACAAAATTATGACGAGAAAGCAGAGAAACTGGCACAGATGTTTTCAGATAACTTTAAACAGTTTCAGCAATCAGCAAGTAAAGAGATTATCACTGCCGGCCCCAAACTTTGAATGGTGACCAGTTAAGGTTCGAAACTGTTATTATTTTATTTATGATTATTTTTGTTTAACTGAATGCCATCTTGCCCTATATTTTGAGCGTTCTTGTTAACTGATACAACCAGTGGATTTTTTTAATGGATTATCTGAAACGTTATCCGATTGATGAAACCGGGGTCATGGAACGGGTTGAAAGGCTTAATAAAAGGAGCGTTAAAAATGAGGCGAAAGTTCAGGCATTAAAACTGTGCCTGAGCCTTATTGACCTGACCACCCTCGAAGGGAAAGATTCTAACGGAAAAATAATTCAGCTATGTCGTAAAGCGATACATCCCTGTCCCGGTTTCACTGATCTCCCGACCGTTGCAGCTGTTTGTGTTTATCCTCGTTTGGTGTCTCTTGCAAAACAGGAACTCGAAGAAACCGGAATTAGGGTAGCAAGTGTTGCCACAGCATTTCCAGCTGGGTTGACAAATTTGGAAAACAAACTTGATGAAACCCGCTTTGCCATTGATCAGGGAGCCGATGAAATCGATATGGTAATTTCAAGAGGTGAGTTTCTGCAGGGAAATTATAATTATGTTTTTGATGAAATCGCTGCTGTCAGAAAAATATGCGACGATATTCACCTGAAAGTCATCCTTGAAACAGGTGAACTTGGAACCCTTGAAAATGTAAGAAGAGCGAGCCAGTTGGCAATTCAGGCAGGTGCCGATTTTATTAAAACATCAACAGGGAAAATCTCTCCTGCTGCAACCCAGGCAGCCACTCTTGTCATGCTTGAAACAATCCGGGATCACTTTTTAGAAACCGGACAAAAAATCGGCATGAAACCGGCCGGTGGTATTCGGAAAGCCAAACAGGCGATCCAGTACCTGGTGATGGTAAATGAAACATTGGGCAGCGGCTGGCTTACTCCGGATTTATTTAGATTTGGCGCCAGTTCTTTAATCAACGACCTGCTTATGCAGATTTTGAAACAGGAATCCGGAGCCTATCAAAATGCCGATTATCTATCTAATGACTAACCTTCAGATACTATTACATGATGTCAGAGATCGAAAATAATTCCGATAAACCTGATGATAAGACGGGTTCCTTAAAACCTGCTTCACCAAATGCTGATCGTACACCTGATTTCACTTCCTTCTGGAATTATAGTGAATCACCTGAAAGTATTGATTCTGTTGAAATCAATAGTAAATATGATCACTTTATTGCCGGCAAGTTTGTTAAACCTGCAAAAGGCAGGTATTTGAAAAGTTTTAACCCTGCCATCGGTGAGTTGCTTTGTGAGTTTGCAGAAGGAACCACTGAAGATGTAGATTTCGCAGTTAAAAGTGCAAGGAAAGCGTTCAATTACTGGTCTGCTCTCCCCGGTAAGGATCGGGGTAAATACATTTTTCGGCTTGCCCGCATGATTCAGGAACGTGCAAAGGAATTTGCTGTCATTGAATCCATGGATGGCGGAAAACCAATCAGAGAGTCGAGAGATGTAGATATTCCTCTTGTGGCTGCTCACTTTTTTTACTATGCCGGTTGGGCGGATAAACTGGACTATGCATTTCCGGGAAGAATCGCCAGTCCGATTGGTGTATGCGGACAAATCATCCCCTGGAATTTTCCTTTATTAATGCTGGCCTGGAAAATTGCCCCTGCCCTTGCAACTGGTAATACAATTATTCTCAAGCCTGCTGAAACAACTCCCATAACGGCTTTGAAATTTGCTGAGCTATGTAATGATGCTGATTTACCTGACGGTGTTATTAATATCGTTACAGGTACCGGCCAAACCGGTTCATTGATCGTTAATCAACCGGATGTTGATAAAATCGCATTTACCGGCTCAACTGAAGTGGGAAAAATCATTCTGAATGATATAGCAGGTACAAACAAAAAATACACTCTTGAACTCGGCGGCAAAGGTGCAAATATAATTTTTGATGATGCCCCTGTCGATCAGGCTGTTGAAGGTGTTATCAATGCTATTTTCTTTAACCAGGGTCATGTCTGTTGTGCAGGGTCCCGGCTGCTAGTACAGGAAAATATTGCAGATCAATTTATTCAGAAGTTAAAAGACAGAATGGAGATGCTCATTTTGGGAGATCCATTAGACAAAAATACCGATATCGGTGCTATCAATTCACGGGACCAGTTAAATAAAATCAATAGATACCTTGAAATCGGCCAGGAAGAAGGAGCAACAATGTATCAGTCCGGTCAAGAATTACCTGAAAATGGATTCTATTGTAAACCAACACTATTTACTAATGTATCCCAATCAGACAGGATAGTGCGTGAAGAGGTTTTTGGTCCTGTACTGACAGTACAGACATTCCGTACGCCCGATGAGGCCATTAAAAAGGCAAATAATACACCCTACGGGCTTGCGGGTGGCATATGGTCAGATAAAGGATCAAAAGTATACAAGGCCGGAAGTGAGATGCGTTCCGGGGTGGTCTGGTCAAATACTTATAATAAATTTGATCCGGCATCCCCATTTGGTGGTTTTAAAGAAAGCGGTATTGGCCGCGAAGGCGGCCTGCACGGATTGTATCCATATGTAACATTGCAGAATAATTAACCAAAAAAAGTCGTTAGGCCTTTTTTGTACCGAAATCGTTCGGCATCGTTTAAATTCTAAAACTGAGATCGGAATTTATGTCAAACAGAATTAACGTTTTAAAAACATACAAGACGTATGTGGGCGGCCAGTTTCCGCGGAGTGAATCCGGACACACATATAAAATAAAGAATCAGAGTGGAGATTTGATAGCTAATGCCTGTCGTTGTTCACGTAAAGATATTCGTGAAGCTGTGGTTGCTGCACGAAGTGCATTCCCCGGATGGAGTTCACGAAGTGCCTATAATCGTGGACAAATTATTTACCGGATTGCCGAAATGCTTGAAGGACGAAAAGAGCAGTTTGTTAACGAGCTCATGAATACAGGCCTGAAGAAATCAAGAGCTATTCTTGAAACGGAAACAGCTGTTGACAGACTTGTCTATTATGCCGGCTGGACAGATAAATATCAGCAAATTTTCGGAAGTATTAATCCGGTTGCAAGTAACCATTTTAATTTCAGCAATCCTGAACCGTCCGGAGTCGTTGGTTTATTAGCACCGGATTCAAGTCCGTTAACTGCACTGATAAGTATGGTTGCTCCGGTAATTGCCGGAGGCAACAGTTGTATAATACTTGCATCGGAAGAAAATCCACTGTCAGCCATAACTTTTGGTGAAATAGTACATGTATCAGATGTTCCGGGCGGAGTCGTTAATATACTTTCAGGATACAGGAATGAGTTAATTCCACATTTAACAAAACATATGGATCTGAATGCTATCTGGGGTACTAACTCTGAAAAAGAGATACGGAAACAAATTGATGAAAATGCGGCTTTAAATATTAAACGGGTATATCACACGTTTGAGGATGATTGGTACACAGATAATATTCAAAATCCTTATCATATCCTTGAATTTCAGGAAATCAAAACGACCTGGCATCCGGCCGGCTACTAAACAATGAACAGATTTACCAAACTTACAGCAATAATAGTCATCACACTAATCATGGGTTATGCATGTGCAACACCCGAACCCACTGCTGAATCCGACAGAGACGACCAGGAAGAAGTTGAACGGGAACCATTTGCAATCTTTGACCTCTCGGACGAACTAATGGAAGCCTATCTTGAAGAGGCAGCATTTGAAGATATGAGTGATGAGGAACAACAGTTATATCAAACCAGAAGTCAGATGAGTGATCTTTTCGTTTCTCTTTCACACGATCTACCTGATTTTTATCTGCAGCAGGTTGAAGAACAGGAAGTTGATATATACCAGGGTTTTCGAATTCAAATTTTATCCACGCGTGATGTTGAATTAGCTGATAGTACCCTTGCCGAATTTGAAGAATGGGCGGAAATGAGGATTTCAGACTATTCCCCACGTGGCTATATCCACTATCGTCAGCCTTATTACAGGGTCAGAGTCGGAGATTTCAGTGACCGGGAACGTGCAATAGAACTTTCCCGGCTGATCAAATTTAAATATCCTGATGCCTGGATCATCCATGACAGGATAAACCCATACCGTGCACCGGCTGATACAGCAGAATTCAGAATTGTCGATGTAATCGAATCAATTGATACTATAGATGAAGAATAATCATCTGTTTTAGCTGATTAGTCTACATTTCTTTTAGTCAGACATTAAACCTGAAGAGCATAACATCCCCATCTTTAACAACATAATCTTTTCCTTCCTGACGCATTTTCCCGGCTTCACGTGCTGCTTTTTCTGAACCAAGATTCACATAATCGTTATAAGCAATGGTTTCTGCACGAATAAAACCACGTTCAAAATCTGAATGGATGACTCCTGCTGCCTGTGGAGCTTTTGTTCCTCTTTTGATTGTCCACGCCCGGACTTCCTTTTCACCGGCTGTAAAATAGGTGATTAATCCAAGCTTATCATAAGCCGCCCGGATCAGACGATCCAGCCCCGAATGTTCAACACCAAGCTCTTCGAGAAACATCTCCTTTTCATCTTCATCAAGTTCGGCAATTTCGGCTTCTATTTTGGCACAAAATGTAACAACCTGATCATCGTATTCGGATGCAATTTCTTTAACTATTTCCACTTCCTGATTACCTTCGTTGATATCCGATTCAGCAACATTACAGGCATACAAAACCGGTTTATCTGACAAAAGAAAGAGATCGCGAAATGCTGATGTTTCATCCGCACCCCTTTTGAAGTTGCGGGCTGAATGGCCATCTGCAAGGTGATCCCTGAGTGATTCAACAATATGTAACTGAGCTGCAATTTTTTTATCTCCGCTCTTGGCCTGTTTCTTCAGGTTTTCAACTCTTTTTTCCACCGACTCAAGATCTTTCAGAATCAATTCATCCTCAATGATATGAATGTCTCTTTCTGGATCAACGGACCCTTCTACATGAATTACATCCGGATCGTCAAAACAGCGTACAACATGAATAATCAGGTCAACTTCCCGAATGTGAGACAGAAAGGCATTACCCTTTCCTTTTCCCTCTGATGCTCCTTTTACCAAGCCGGCAATATCCACAAATTCTATACTTGCAGGTATGGTTGATTTGGGATTAACAAGTTCCGAAAGTTTGTATAAACGCTCATCCGGAACCGGTACAAGGCCAATATTCGGGTCGATCGTACAGAATGGAAAGTTTGCCGATTCAGCTCCTGCATTACTCAGGGCGTTAAAAAGCGTAGATTTTCCTACGTTGGGCAAACCAACGATACCACATTTTAAACTCATTTATCGATTGTTGTATTAGTCGTTATCCAGTGAGAATTGTTGAATGATCCGTTCTTCCGGCAGCAGAAGAGCTGTAAGTTTTCCGTATCCCAGCGAAGAATAGACACATCCGGTATCAATACCGATCATATTTTCTCTTTCGATAGGTATCGTCCGGGGAGTATGTCCAAAGATGACTTTTTTTTCCCACGGGGTTTCAATTGAATTGATATGATCTCTTGTCCACAAAAATTCTTTCAGTGATTCAGGGTCTGCAAGACTTTGGCTGATGGTCTGATGAGCAGGTATACCTGCATGGACAAAAAAATATTGATCGGTTTCATAGTAAAGTTTTGTGTTCCGGAAAAATTCAAGATGTTCTTCAGGAAAATCCATGTTACCGGCATCAAGCTTATAGGAACGAAGTGTTGTATCACCACCATTATGAAGCCATAAACCGGCCCTGTCACGGTCGACTGCGTCCAGTAACATTTGTTCATGATTTCCCCTCAAGAAAATACATTCCCTTTCCTGTTCCAGTTCAAGCATCAGATCCACAACCTCTCTTGAACAAGGTCCGCGGTCGATGTAATCGCCTACAAACAACAGAAGATAATCATCATAGCCGTTCAGTTTATCGAGTAGAGCACTGACTGATCTGCAACAGCCATGAATATCACCAATAGCAATAATTTTTTCTTCCTTTGACACGTAACATAGATTATTTTCGGGGCGATTCGATTAATCCGCGCCCTTTTTTTTGAATTCGGCCTTGTTCATTCAATATACCCAGTGCAGCATCAATAATACCGTTTACAAATTTACCGCTTTTCTGAGTTGAATAATTTTTTGCCAGTTCAATAGCCTCATTGATGGTAACTTTGGTCGGGATATCATCAAACCGCAGGAATTCACAAATCGCTATACGCAGAATTAGTTTGTCGATCACTGCCAGCCTGTTAATTTCCCAGTTTTTAATCTGCTCTTCAATGATAGAATCGAGTTCATCCTGCATATCAACTGTACGCAGAAACAGTTTTTCTGCAAATTTCAGTGCTTCAGAATCTTTACCCAGCTTTTCTTTTAAAATATATTTCCGGATTTCACCAGCTGGGTTGTCCCCTACTTCAAATGCATATAACGCCTGCAGAACAACTTCCCTTACTTCTCGTCGATTGACCATAATTTCAATTCAATGTTAAGCCGGTAAAATACAAATGTTCTGATAGAGCTAAAAGTAAAGTTACATTTCCTTTTGCATCAGACAATCAATCCTTCCTATATTAGTTGAAGTCTTTAGTAGTTTTTGGCTAAAGTAGTTTTTGGCTAAGTTGGTTTAGAGCGTCCCGACAAGCATGTCGGGAAGATCACTGGCTCGAATCCAGCAGCACAACCGGCAGGTACAAAAATTTATATTGATTTACATGGGTGCTTAGCTCAGTTGGTTTAGAGCGCTACCCCGACACGGTAGAGGTCACTGGTTCGAATCCAGTAGCACCCAC
>SL_3KL_010_SEDDRAFT_10000465_pt1 | contig 33187 bp, 28 predicted proteins | sample SodLakKL_010_SED_2_FD_10381 | JGI IMG/M metagenome (IMG submission 10381)
ACAATCTCTTTCGCTACCTCCTCATTATAAGTATGAGATGTTTTATTTCGGCTGCTTATCATCTCCATCCAATTTGTACCATCCTCAATCAGGTTAAGCTGAAATGCCTCCCTGGTTGCGTCCCGTGACCCGGCAACATCCACACTTCCCTGATAATGCGCATAATCTTTCATTACGTTCCATGCCAGCTCGTGTGTATATTCAAATGATTGTATTAATCCTTGTTGTTCCAAATCAGTAAGATCACGTTTCTTTGCCAGTTCGGCAGCATTTTTCAACTGATTCAGAGCTTTTAAATAATTAGAAAACCGGTGCTTCCATCGTATATCTTTTGCACTCATAATCAAATTAAATATGTTTGACCGATATTATTAAGATACTAATTCAAACCGGCTTTACAATTTACAACATCGTTTCAACTTTCTGAATTTGCAGTGTTACCCTGTAATTTTTCGTTTCAAGTTTTTTATTTAGGAAATTAAATTCTTCAAAATTTAATGCCATTAGCTGTCAGAACTGATATTTTATCGATAACTGATTGATCTTTAGACCATTCACCTCAAATTTGTTTTGAAATGCGCCTTTTTCTTTTTTTAATTGCCTGCTTAATTACTACTTCTTGTACTATGGAACAATCAAAAACTTTTGACCTGCAGGGGCATCGCGGGGCACGCGGGCTGCTTCCCGAGAACACCATTCCCAGCTTTTTGATTGCCATTGATCACGGAGTAGATACCATCGAATTTGACCTGGTTGTGACCAAAGACCGGCAGATTTTGATTTCGCATGAGCCGTGGTTTCATCATCACATCAGCACCAAGCCTGACGGAACCCCGGTCACGGAAGAAGAGCAGATGGATTACAACATTTTTGAAATGACATATGAAGAAACGCAGCAGTTTGATGTGGGCATGAGGGGGCATGTAAACTTTCCAAATCAGCAGCCGATGGAGGTGACAAAACCGCTGATGAGAGATGCCATCCGTGCGATTGAAGCATACGTTCAGGAGATGAACCTCGACCCGGTTGCGTACAGCATTGAAACCAAAAGTAACCCGGAGCAATACGGCGAATTTTATCCCTATCCTGAAGAATATGCAGAGCTACTATACGAAGAACTGAGAACACTGCACACAGAATTTGATCTTTTTGACAGAATCATCATTCAATCTTTTGATCCGGCTACATTGATTGAGTTTCGGGAACTGAATCCTGAAATTGCACAGGCCATCCTGGTTTCGACCGACGATCCGATCGAATCCTATCTGGATGAACTTGGTTACACCCCCGAAATTTGGAGTCCACGCTATAACCTTGTAACACCGGAAATTGTGCAGGAAGCCCATGAACGCGGGATGCAGGTCATTCCCTGGACTATCAACAACGTAGATGAAATGCGCCGGCAGCTTGATATGGGTGTGGATGGCATCATCACCGACTACCCTGACAGTGCAACCGTTCTGAGATAGACATTGAGAAAAAAATCTGTTAGCATGATTTCGAGAAAAGAAGAACTCATTGAGGAACTCCGGCTCAAGCCACATCCCGAAGGCGGTTATTACAGCGAAACCTACCGAAGCAAAGGAATTATCAAAACAGAAGATGGTGAATTTCCGGATGGAAGGAATTTTGGCACCTCCATTTACTACCTGCTTGGCAGTGATGATATATCAAAACTGCACCGGATTAAGTCGGATGAAATCTGGCACCATTACGAAGGCTCTTCCATCACCATTCACATGATTCATCCGAATGGTGAGTATAATAAGCTGAGCCTGGGAAAAGATCTCACAAAAGGCCAATATCCTCAGCAAATTGTGCCTGCCGGTGCCTGGTTCGGTGTTACAGTTGATGTGGCTGATAGTTACGTTTTGTGCGGCTGCACAGTAGCCCCGGGGTTTGATTTCCAGGATTTTGAAATGGCCGAAATAAAATCAATGTTGGAAGCTTTTCCACAGCATCAGGAAATTATTGAAGTTTTGTTACGCTGAGCTACTAATTTTGCCCAAAATAGGTCAACACCATATGAAAGGTGATAGTCCAAAAAGTCCCCTCTTGAGAGGGGATTTAGGGGTGTGTTCGTGAAGGTAAAATCGTTGATTCAAGCTCCTGCCTGGCGCAAGCGTCCGCTTGCGCCATCTCTGTGTTTAGAAGGCTAATTCATACAACCTGGCAGAGTGCCGTGCTTCTCGGCTCCTGCCAGAGTTGTGAACTTCCGATTTGGAACCACGGGCACAAGCGAGACGCTTGCGCCATCTCCGGATCAAAACAGCTATCCGCGACTCTTGCAGGAGCTCTCTTGCGTTCGCACTCTGCCAGGTCGCTAAACTTGTATAAAGCGCTAAAAAATATATCCCGCTCCAAAATACATCCGGAAAGTCTCATCAGAAAAACCGAAATCTCCCCGAATAAAAAAGTCAGGGTTAAACAGCGAAAGTACTCCGCCAAATCCGTATGCGTGTTTCCAGTCATCAAAAAAATTATTCGAATCTGTTTCGGAAAAAACTCTTCCGGAATCCCAGAACACCTGTCCCCCAAAGCGGATATTCCCGTCAAGAACTGAAAATAGCCATGTGCGAAGTTCCAGCATATTCAGCACTGAGCTGTCTCCCCTGAAGCGGTTCATGTGGTAACCGCGGAGGCCGTCTTCATTTCCAATAATTGGCATTGCCCAGAACGGCGCCTGGCCGATATTATGCTTCATTTCCATTTTATGCGCCAGAACAACATTATCAAAAAGCTGAATAAAATGTCGCAATTCACCCCTGACTGTTGAAAACGAGTAATTACTGCCAAACAGAGATGTGCTCGTGCTGAAACCGGCTTCGTAGCGTATGCCCCGGGTTGGGGCAAATTCATTATCGCGGCTGTCAGCAATAACGCCGGCGCCAAGTTTATTGACCCGGTTTTTGCCAAATCCCGGCGGCCGGTCATCATCATACTTCGATGCTTCACCCCTTACAAGCCCGTTTACATAAGAGATTGTAAATCCGCCATAAATATCCCCAATCCCATTTTCACCAAAATCGAAAAGTGTATTCCTGGCTTGATAATTGAAATAAACCTCACGGTTTTCATAGAAATAGTAGCCTTCATCGAAAAGGGCATCAGAAAATTCTGTATCGTTGCCAATTCCAAAATAGTGCCCCTGCCGGATTCTCTGCCCGATAAAATCAATCCGGCTGCGGATATCGGTTCCAAACGTCCGTGTTCGCTCGTACTCCAGTTTCGAAATAATATTTCTTCTCGTGGAAATAGTAAAATCCGTTTTGAGATTGCTTAAAAACGGCCTCACATCAATACCGTAATTAATTCGCTGGACAAAACCGCCACCGAACAGGCCCTCATCGGATGTGTACCCTGCCAGCGGGAAAACCGAATAATAGCTCCCGATGCGGTCTGCACTGATGATATGCCCATCCTCGCTTCGCTCCGGTGGAATGACCTGGCCTAACAGAGAAGCCGGAAAAAGTATCATCAGTAAAAACAAAAATGATTTGCGAAAACACATCTACAGCAGGCCTTCTTCTTGCAATGGTTCAAGGGTTTCAATAGCGTGCCGGAGATGCGGTATCACAATACTGCCGCCCACCACAAGCGCTACGTTCAGTGCGTCCACAATCTCTTCCTTGGTTGACCCGGTTTTTGCACACTGTTCGAGATGGTAATCGATACAATCGTTGCAGCGCAAAACTGCGGACGCTACCAATCCCAGCAATTCTTTGGTTTGCGAACTGAGTGCACCTTCTTTATAGGTGTTACTGTCAAGGTTAAAAAAACGTTTGATGCCAAGATGATCCAGGTTCATCACCTTTTCATTCATCTCTTCCCGGTACTCTCGAAAATTTTCCAGCCTGTTTTTGTTTGATGCCATGTCGTTTTAATTAATGCTGATTTTAATAGAGATTGAAAGGTAACACAATTCTCAGACTTGTTTAACCGCAGTAGGCTTGTGATGTAAGACAAATTTCATTTCTCGCTAAAATGGATAGAAATCCTTTGGCACAGCCATCCCAGGGTTCCTTCGTTTTTCGGAAAAGCGCCGAAGGACTTCGCTCTTTGTTGGTATGGGAAAAGAATAAACTCCCCTCCTTGTCCCGACACGCTTTTTTGTGTCGGGATAGGGAGGAGCCGGGGGTGGGTCCGAAAAGGGCAGAATCTCATATGTCATTTGCAGCACAGGTCACGACAGTGCTTTTTTTGTGCAGAAGTCTAATGTTCTCCTAACTCAAATCTTTAGCAATTTGATCTGCCAATTCAATTCCGCTTTTAATGCAGTCGGGGACGGAAATACCGTGCCTGAAATTTCCGGCAAGATGCAGCCCCGGATTTCTGGCCTCAACATTTTTAAGCGTACGCAAAATATCATCATAACCGGTGTGATAAGCGGGAATGGCATTCGGCCAGTAGACATGATCCATAAACACAGGTTCGCCTGTGATTCCCAGCAAATCCTGCAAATCCGCCATCACAAGATTCAGCATTTTTTCAGTTGGCAGAGAGGCATGATCAGGCTGTCTTCCTCCGCCAACGAAAACCGTTAACAGATGACGGTCATCCGGCGCCCGGCCTTCGAACAGTGTGGAAGAAAACAGCGCACCCAGAATATTCCGCTGCTCAAGCTCCGGAACCAAAAAACCAAATCCATCCAGCGGGTGTTCGACCTGATCTTTTTTGAAACCGAGGTACATCACCGACAATGGCGGATAATGTACTTTTTGCAGCATTTCAAAATCGTAATCATTGACAGGAATTTGTGACTGTTTTATTTGATAGAGCGGTGTATTCAGAACCACTTTTGAGTACGGGCCAAATTCACGGCCATTACTTTCCAAAAACCATCCGCCGGTGCGTTTTTCAATCTTTTCAATCTTTTGATTATAATGGGCTTTTCCTGCCTGTGAAGCCAAAGTTTCCGGGAGCTGCTGTATCCCCTCTTTGAAAGAAATGAGTTTTCGGGGAATTCTGCCCTGCTCTTTTCTTTTTTTGGCACCGGCAAAACTGCCCCAAATCATCGAACCGTATTCGGCCTCCAGGTTGTGCATGGCCGGGAAAGCGTGTCGAAGGCTGAGGTCTTCCGGCCGGTTTGCAAAAATACCCGCCACAAACGGGTTGATGGCATAGTTCAACACCTCCTCTCCCAGGCGGCGTTCTACAAATTCTGCCACGGTTTGATCAGGATCATCACTCCTCGAAATAAACGGCTCTCCCAATATTCTGAGTTTCCCTTTTAACGAAAAAAGCGGTGTGTTAACGGCACTCCAGATAGAAGCGGGCAGCGGTTCCGGTTTCCCGTTTTTTACGATAAATCTTTTTGAGGAGTTTTCATTGGCAACAACCATCTCCTCTTCCAGCCCGGCATCCCGCAGAAAATCGGCCACGATTTTGTCTTTCAGTAATAAGGTATTGGGGCCATATTCCAGCAGCCAGCCATTGCTGTTTACAGTTTTTAAGGCGCCGCCGGGTTCATCTTTTTTTTCAAAAATTTCAACCGGCACCTCCCTTTTCTTCAGAATTGTTGAAATTGTCAGGCCGCTGATCCCTGCCCCCACAACAGCTACAGGTTTATTTTTCATAAAGTTAATTGAACACGGTTAAATTTTTATACTCTTATTTAGATTAAATCTAATTAGATGCTTGACTCCAATTCAGGCTATCTTTAAATTTAGATTAAATCTAAATAAACAATTTAATAACAGGTTTTAAACCATCTTCTGTCCTGATCTAACCTGTCAGACTCAAAACAAAAAATCAACTGAGTAAGTATAAGAACTTAAGAATTTTATTATGTCGAATTACCTTCAAAAACTCTCCTCCATTCTCATCCTTTTTACGTTTTTGCTTTTTTCTTTTGCAAATGCACAATCATCCTCTTCGGCTGAACCAGATACCTCGAATATTTTCGATAAAATAATAATGGACAGAATTACTGTTGTGGGTGCACCTGTCTGGATGAATCAGATTCCCGGTGCTGCCAGCTACATCACATCTGAGCAGCTAAAAAAGCACAGCTATTCCGACATAAACCGTGTTCTGAGAAGTGTATCCGGTGTAAATATCCAGGAAGAAGACGGTTTCGGCCTCCGTCCTAACATCGGGTTGAGAGGCGCCGGTGTTGAGCGAAGCACAAAAATTAATATTATGGAAGACGGTATTCTTGCCGCCCCCGCACCCTATTCGGCCCCTGCAGCCTATTATTTCCCCAATGTGGCCCGTATGAATTCCGTTGAGGTGAGAAAAGGCTCCGCTCAAATTAAATATGGCCCAAATACTACAGGTGGCGCCATAAACTTAATTTCAACGCCCATACCCGGCGAATTTGCCGGCAATGCAGAATTGAGTATTGGTGAACGCAATTCGAACAAGCTATATGCCAATGTGGGCAATACCCACAACCGTTACGGTTACCTGGTTGAAGCTTTGCATATGGGTGATAACGGCTTCAAACAATTGGATAATGGTGGAAATACCGGGTTTACCATCAATGACTTTATGGGCAAATTTATGGTCAGATCCGATCCGAATTCCAATACATTTCAACGGCTTGAACTGAAAGTCGGCTATAATGATCAGAAATCTGATGAAACATACCTCGGGCTGACAAGAGAAGATTTTGAACAAAGCCCGTTCCGAAGGTATGCCGGATCACAAGCCGACCAGATTCAAACAGAACACTTCCAGGTGAATGCCCGGCATTTTATTCTTCTTTCAGACAGAACAGACCTCACAACAACAGTTTATCGAAATAACTTCAGCAGAAACTGGTATAAACTTCAAAGTGTTGAGGGGAATAATCTCGCGGGCGTTCTGCATGCACCGGATCAATTTCAATCAGTCATGAGCATTCTGCGTGGAAGCCAAAGTACCGATGATGCCCTGATGGTACGCTCCAATAATCGCGATTATATTTCACAGGGAGTGGAAAGTATTTTGGGAATTAATGTTGAAACCGGAAGAATCAACAATGATGTAGAATTTGGAGTCCGTTTACATCAGGATGAAGAAGACCGGCATCAGTTTGAAGACGGATACCGGATGGAGGATGGCATCATGATACTGACCAGCGAAGGAATTCCGGGCACACAGGCCAACAGAATTGGATCGGCAACTGCTCTGTCTGTGTATCTGCAAAACAAAATAAAAATTAACGACTGGACATTCACCCCGGGTGCGCGACTGGAGCAGATCTGGTTCAGAAATGAAAATTACGGAACGGATGATCCGGACCGGACAGGAGAAAATCTGAATATCAGCGAATATACCGTTACAGAATTTATTCCCGGAATCGGGATGACCTTTGCAGCCACCGAGAAATTCACGATAATTTCTGGCATCCACAAAGGGTTTTCTCCGCCAAGCCCCGGTTCTGCAAGTGAAACACGATCAGAGCAGAGTATTAATTATGAACTTGGCTTTCGATATGCAGACACCCTGATAAAATCAGAGATTATCGGGTTTTATAACAACTACAGTAATCTTTTGGGATCTGATCTGGCTGCAGGCGGCGGCAGCGGTACAACAACACAATTCAATGCCGGGAAAGTGAGAGTGTTTGGCATCGAATTCAGTTCCGTGCTCGACCTGGCCGAGTTATTCCAAAAAACAACGATATCCCTGCCTGTAAACATAAATTACACCTACACCAATGCAGCATTTCAAACAGATTTTGAAAGCAATTTCTCTCCTTGGGGAAGTGTAAACAGAGGAGATGAAATTCCCTTCATACCAAGGCACCAGTTCAACTCCGGAGTTGGTTTCAGCCGGAATGATGTGAGCCTGGACCTGAATGCTGTCTATTCTCCGCAAATGAGAACTGTTGTCGGAAGCGACTCGGTTGATCCCGCATTCAGCACCGACAGTTATTTCCTGCTGGATGCTTCAGGAAATTATCAGATTAACAGCAATCTCAGTTTCTTTCTGAATATTCGCAACCTGCTGAATAACACTTACGTTGTTTCTGACCGGCCGGCCGGATTGAGGCCCGGATTGCCCAGAACCTTTTCGGGCGGCATGAAATTCAATTTCTGAGAATTCTTGAAATCATTGTGAATTCGAATTAATAATTTGGAAAAAAGCAACCCCATCTTAACAAATGTATTTAAGAGCTCCCCTCACCCGAAGAGTCGGGTTTTCAAAAAGCTCTCAACTTGTCACACCGCTTTTTGGTGTGATAGGGAGGGGATGGGGGTGGGTCAGAAAAGACAGACATCTACTTCAGGGCTCAAAACTTAAATTTTTCCAAACCATCCATAATTTTAATGAAGCTTTACACTCCTCATATTTATTTTGTGCAGAGTTGTGGTTACCTTCACAGCCCACATTAAGTTTAGCCAATTATGAAAATATCCGTTTTAGGCTGTGGATGGCTTGGTTTTCCGCTTGCAGAACGCCTGGTATCCGTTCATCACGAGGTTAAAGGGTCAACAACAACCAAAAAGAAATTGAGCCTGTTGCGGCAGAATCGCATCGATCCATACCTGGTAAAACTGCCCGATTCATTCGATAATACTTCGGTTGAAAACTTCTGGAAGAGTGATCTTTATATCATCAACATTCCACCGGGGCGCAGAAATAAAAATGTTGAAGAAGTTTTCCCTGCTGTGATTGAACAGCTCATCAAAAAAGGGAAAGAACACTCCGTATCCTGGATTATTTTTACCAGCTCAACTTCTGTTTATTCAGATTTTGGCGGATTAACCACCGAAAAAGATGCCCTTTATGAAAAAGCATCCAGCCCGTCTGGCAAAGCCCTGTTATCTGCCGAAAAATTAATTCGAGATTCGGGAATAGATTACACCATTTTAAGGCTTGGCGGATTGTACGGGTATGGCCGCCATCCGATAAATTACCTGAGCGGCAAAAAAGATCTGAACGGTGCGGCAAAGGCCGTCAACCTGATTCACCAGGTGGATTGTGTGAATATTATCGAAGAGGTGATTACTCAAAAAAAGAGAAACGAAATTTATAACCTGGTGTCAGACGGACATCCGCCGAGAAAAGAATTTTATCAATCTGCTGCCGACCATTTCGGGCTTCCGAGGCCAGAATTTCTGTCCGACAACAGGAATGATTATAAAATTGTTTCGAACGAGAAGATAAAGCGCGATCTCTTTTACAGTTTCAGGTATCCGAACCCGATGGATCACACCCCGTGAGCCTCAGCCCCCGGCAGGATCAACTACATAAATATCTTCGGCAATTTTAAAACCGATTGTTGTGGTTCTGTTTTCCACGTTAACCTGCACCGGCCCGTCGAACGGCTCTTTCGATACCACCTCGATTTTAACTCCCGGAATAATGCCCTGCTTTTCGAGGTAACGAAGCAGTTCAGGGGATTGATTTTTTACCCTTCTCACAATAAACGGCTGGTTGGCTTCCACCGAAGAGAGGCGTTTTGTTTGAATCTTCGGCATTTTACCATCTTTGGTGGGGATAGGGTCGCCGTGCGGATCAACTTTCGGATCATTAAGAAGCTCGGCAATTTTATCCTCAAACTGCTCGGAAATATGATGCTCCAGTTTTTCGGCCTCATCATGTACCTCATCCCAGGAATATCCCATCATCTCTTTCAAGTATAGTTCCAGCAGACGGTGGTGTCTGATGATTTCGAGCGCAATTTTTTCTCCTGAATCGGTAAGCCGGGTTCCGTAATATGATTCGTAGTTCACCATGCCCATATCCGAAAGCCGTTTCAGCATATTGGTGACCGAAGCGTTTGACACACCGATTTCCGCAGCAAGTTTGGTTGTGGAAACACCTTTTTTTTCTTCTTCCTGCTGGAGTTTATAAATCGATTTGAGATAATCTTCTACTGATTGGCTTCGCGACATTAAATCATCTGATTGATAACGATTCGGGCTGTATTTAAAACGGGTTCAAAAGTAAACAGGCAGGATAATATCAAAAATTTAGTCCAATTAATAATCAGCGCTGATTCATAAATTCATCAAACGACTGGCTCAGATATGCATCACTCCCAACAAATTGGAGCAGATTTGAAAATACATCAGCATCCAGGTATCCCGGCTGAACACCGATGATGGCTCCCTCATCATTTAGAAAATATGTGGTTGGCACATTTCGATTTTCCAGCGCCCTGGCAAACTCTGCCTCGGTCATCTCGTTGCCGTGATATTTCACTGTGTTATCAGACTCTACGTTGATTTGCACTAAAATAAAATGCTCGGATATCGCATTTTGCACTTCTTCGCTGGTGTATACATCTGAATGCATTCTCTGGCAATAAGGACACCAGGCTGCATAAACATCTACCAGTATTTTTTTCTCCGATTCGGTTGCTTTTTCCAGTGCTTTTTCAAGAGGTACAGGTTCTGCCGGATTGTCCTGTGCTGCTGAAAAAACCGGTAGAGCAAAAAATAAGAGAGTAACGAAAAGGGTTGTTTTATTTTTGAACATGGCATAAAAATAACGAAGAAAACTCAAACTATTATCTCTTTTTCAATCATTTCTTTATCCTTTTCTGACTTCCGCATCTGGACACCTTTACTGTGATTTGTATTTTTATTTGGATATCCTGTTCATAAAACAAGCAGACTTGTAAAATCTTTACTTTACTTTTGGCTTGACCCAAAAGTACCAAAAAGTCAAGGCGGTGAATTCCCGAGGCGTTCGCTTCGGCTGAGCGATACGAATCCAAGGCCCCGCCTTGTTGACTACAAAACCCTGGTTAAATAATTCCCTGCGTGGCTTAGGATTCGTAAAGCACCGCTCTGCCTAACGAACCGGGAATTCAAGGCCAAAGAGGCTCTTATCATAGTCTTAAGTTATCTTTTTGCATGGTAAAAAATTCTTCAGGACACCTGAAATATCCAATAAAGATTCGTGACTCATTGAATGTCAGCCTCTGAAAATTGTAAAACAAAAAAGTGCTGAAGTCAGGAATTAACTCAAACTATTATCTCTTTTTCAATCATTTCTTTATCCTTTCTTCTTGATGATGACCATGGTCATATCATCGTGCTGTTCGGTTTTTTCGCCGAACCTCTCAAGATCCTGTTCAAACTTTTTGATGAGCTCTTCCGGAGATGCATCAAAATTTCTCTTGATAAGATTATGCAGGCGGCTGTCGCCATAAACTTTGTTAGTTTTGCTGATAGACTCTACAACACCATCGGTAAACAGAATCAATATATCTCCTTCTGATAGCTGAATTTTCTGTTCAGAAATATGTTTTCTGAAGATCTCTTCATCTGCCATGCCAATGGCAATTCCATTGGGCTGATATTCAAAAAGTTTTTTCTGTTTTTTACTGTAATAAAGCAGAGGGTTATGCCCCGCCCTTGAAAAACAGAATGTACTTCTCTCTTTATCAAAAATGCCAAATATCAATGAAATAAAGGTGCCCCTGTTGGCATTTTGCCTGAATAGTTTGTTGGTCTTGCTTAACACGTCGATAGTAGAGCCCGATTCATGGAACAGCGCATGCAGAACTCCTTTTGTAAACGTCATATAAAATGCAGCCTCGATACCTTTGCCGCTGACATCGCCAACCGTTATTGCCAGTTTTTTATCATTCAGTTCAATAAAATCGTAGTAATCTCCACCGGTTTCGTAGGCAGCTTTACAAATTGCAGCAACCTCCAGCCCTTCAACCTCAGGGGTTTTATCAGGCAGAAAAGAGTTCTGTACTTTTCGGGCAATCTGCAGCTCTTGTTTAATTCTGTCTTCCCTGGCCAGTTCCTGGATATATTCGGGCACAAAATCGGGCAGTTCGCGTACAGGCTTGCCTTTCAGAATGTTATATCCTCCAAAAATATAGCCGATCAAAGCCACAGACAGAAAAACGATAAAACTGCTGATATCGGGGGATGAACTTATTAGCCAGCCCGGTGATGTAGAAATCAGTGTGGCAAAAATAAAAAGGGCAATGAATGCGGTAAGAAAATCTTCACGCCAGTAAATCCAGCCGAGTGCAATACCTGCAACTCCTGCTGTAATCAGTTCTGTTGAAACCGTTCCAACTTCAAATGAGAATGGATACAGCAGAATAAAAATTACTGCAGGTGCAGCAATCAGCAAAAATGGAGATTTTACATTAGAAATGATTTGCCCGACAAAGATGAGAAAAACGACCTGGGCAACCAGAAAGTAGATTGCAAAATTTCCAAGAACTTCTGAAATGAACGGCAAGTACGTGCTGTCACCATTGAATGATTCACTGACCGTAATTGCAGAATTTGGCAGGTAAATTAACGACAGACACCATAAAAGGGCTACAATCAAACCATACGAGATGCCTCTGACCAAATTTAATCCGACGGGAATATTAACAAAGTGGCCTACTCTCAATAAATCTACAGTTCGTAATTTATCGGGCCAGTTTTGCCGGGTAATGGAGTCGGCGATGGCCGTAACCGTAAAGAAACCGATGGAGGTAATTGCAGCAATAAAACCGACCGGAATCATCGCCATCAGAATAAAAGAGAGATCAATTGTACCAAAAGAGTGAATGTGCGAATGCAACTGTTGCAATAGCAGAATGAACGGGAAAACAAGCCCGGCAAGTACGGCTACAAGAATTGCCGCTTTGGTATCAATAAGCCGCATACGGAAACGCATAAAGAGCAGGATAATAATCCAGAAAAAGGTAAAGAGATAGAACATGGCCCGTAAACCCGACATCACAGTAATGACGCCATCCACGGTTTCTCCCTGATCGAAAGAGTATTCCATTGAAAGCAGGTTTCCATCCGGTAACACCCGAACACCCACCGAAACATTTTGATTTAATTGCGGATTTGTTTGCGTAAAGACTACCAGCGCGGCGTCCTGCTCATCAACAGATACTATCTCAGTACTTTTGATTTCAAAATGCTGTACCGGCCAGTTCGATCGTTCAAAGTGATATTTTGCCAATTTTTCGGTTTTAGCAATCCCCAGAAAAACTGTTTCTCTTGCTTGAATAGCTGCACTGTCTATTTCTGCTTCGTGACGGCCGGTAAAGATGAAGGGCGTTCGGTGCTGAGCGGAGGTATCGGTTCTTGCCTGCATTGCGGGCTGAATATCGAACCCGAGTGCATGAGAGAATGCACTGAAATTAATTTCTTTTGATGGCAAAATATCATTGTCATTTATCATTCCAATCAATTCACCCGATTCTGACATTAAAACAGAAATGGTATTTGCGCCGGTTCCCGGGATACCTAATTGAAACCCCACATCTTCTCTCTCAATCAAAAATTCGGTTCTCCAGAAAAACACGGGATAAAGCGAACGGTTAAGGGGATTTTGGTAAAATTCATTAAAATTGGTTTCTACCTGAATAGAATCGAGGAGCGTGCTTTGTGCTTGGAATCTCGTAACCGGTGAATAATCTGACCGAAAACCGTAAGAACCCAGCAGCTCTTGTGCCTGTCTTTCCGCTGCATTATTCCCGAGGCTGTTATCAGCACTGCTGAGCGGATGGAAATCAGAATAAAGCCAAATAAATAAAAACACCGCGACAGCACCGGCTATCACAATGATAATATCATGTTTAGCAGTATCTCTTACCGAAATCAAAACTTATTGAACAATTATTGATGTTTACTCTTACCGGAATGATGAAACGACATCACCATTCCAATCACAAATAACTTTACAGCGAAATTGAGTGATCAATGTTTCAAATATAATTTCGTACTCTCCCTGAAACAAATTGCCACCATAAACCTGTAAAATATTCTATATTGAAATGATATACCCGAAAATTATGGTTTTATTCAAATATGTGCCTGATTGTATTTTCATATAAATTACATCCAAATTATCCGTTTATTCTTGCCGGCAACAGGGATGAATTTTATAAACGCCCAACGCAGCCTGCCCATCGGTGGAAAACCGAACCCGTAATTTATGCAGGCAAAGACCTGAAAGACGGCGGCACCTGGCTCGGTTTTACAGATACCGGGCGTTTTGCAGCATTAACCAATTTCAGGGACATGAAAAACCTGAGTAAAACTGCCCCATCACGTGGTGAAATTGTTACCAGTTTTTTGCTGTCAAAAAAGAATGTAGAAGATACCCTTCAGCAATTGAATGAAAAAGCAGATCTATACAATGGTTTTAACCTGATTGCCGGAACCTTCGACAAACTTTTTTACCTGTCAAACCAGAACGATGAAATCGAAGAAATAAATCCGGGCATTCATGCCATCAGCAACGCATACCTGAATACACCGTGGCCAAAAACTACCCGTGCACATAAACAGTTTAAAAATGTATTGGCAAGTGACGAGCTTGATGAAAATGCCATTTTTGATTTACTAAAAGATACCACGCGATATCCGATCGATGTTCTTCCCAAAACCGGTTTGCCGGATGAAATGGAATGTGCCGTTTCTTCAGCATTTATCCAAACAGAGGATTACGGAACCCGTTCAACTTCAATCATAATGGTCGATCAACAAATGAATGCCAAATTGATCGAACACACTTATGAACCGGGCACTTTAAAAGTCATCAACAGGGAAAAGTTAACTTGTCAGCTAACCAGAAAGGATGTACAAATTGGGTAGGAATAGAGTTGCTTCTTACATCGCAGATAAGCGGTTTCTTGCCTGTCTTCGGGCATTGGGAGCTGCATTTTGCTTTGAAGCAATTTCGTAATACTTTTTTGCATTTTCACTCTGCATCAACAATTCTGAACTTTGCCCGGCAAAATAGGCGGCAAGGGTTAAAATTTCTCTCTCCTCTGCGTTAATCAGCCCGCTTCCGGCCTGCACAGATCTTGAAAATGCATCAAAAGCGGCCTGATAATTTCCGGTAAAATAAAACGCTCTTCCCAGCCAGTAGTTCAGCTCAAAATCCATCACCGGGTGATCAGGCAAATTGTTCCTCTTCCAATGCTCCGTCGTTTCCCTGTAAAAAGCCTTCATTGTGGAGTATTCGTCGAGCTGAGCCATAGTTCGTATAAAAAGCCGGCGGTAATAACCGTTATTCGGGTATCGGTCAATCAGCTTTCTGAAGAAAATTTTTGCCTTATCATAATCCTGCTCATAGTTCAGAAGTATGGTCGCCAGGAAATAAGCGGCTTCAGGCCGGGCAAAAACAGCTTTCTCTGATGCTTCTTCCAGTGTGTCCAGCCCTCCCTGCCTGTCGCCATCAGGTAAAAACCAGGACACCGCCCGAACCACCGGGTAGGCCTCCGGTATATAGGCAGAATAGTAGAGCTTCATGCCTTCGGCAAACAAATTATCGGGCAAATCGGGGGCAACTTCCATCAGCCGCTGATGTGCCTGAAATCCTCTGCGCCCAATCTGCATACTGGTAACCCATTGTTCCCGGTTAGCGTGCATTCTAGCCACATAGCTGTTGGCCACGGCGCGAACAATTAACGCATCGGTGTGATCAGACTGTCGCCTGAGTAACCGTGACGCTTCATAATCGGCTTCTCGCATTTTGTTGATGAATTCTTCATCCATCGAGGTGTCTTTTAAATCTTCGAGAATTTCCCACCAGACTTCCATGCCGTCCCAAAGTATCCATAACGGGTGTTCGGGGTGATTCTCTCTCCACGGCCTCATTATTTCCCGGGCTTCTTCAACATTCCGGTTGTAGAGCGAATCTATGGCAGCTTTTGCATCGATGCTGAAGATGATATCATCAATCAGAATTTTGTTTTGAGTCTGTACGGGGGGTGCAGCATAAATAAAAGTGGCAAACAACAAAATAATGCAGGTGCGGCTGATATATTTCAACCGATTACTTGAACCGGAAAAATTACTATGTGACATATTTTTACCTCAAGTGCTCGAGAAACCAACCCTCCGTTAAATCTAATACCTGAGAAAATTCCGGAGGAAAATCTTCTTCTTCAAACGGATGAGAAGTTTCAAAGGTATGTCCGGCATTCTCAATTAATCGGACTTCCTTCTCTTCGGCCGGGCAGTTTCTGTATAACTTTTCAGAATCACGATAAGACACTGCCTCATCTTTTTTTCCCGCAATAAACATAGAGGGAATATAGATTTCATGAACCCGTTTGACAGCTATCAATCGGTCAGCATTTTCCAATGCATCATCGTAGACAAGCTTGTCCACAGGTAAAACCTGGCCTGTCCTTGAGTTTATTATCTCCGTAAATCCTTTTTTGTTCCAGTCGTCTATCATTTCTTTGCTCCAGCGGGCATTATAATCGGCAACGGCCGACCATGTTACCAGGCACTGAATTTCCGTATATTCCGCTGTCGCTGCTACTGCGGTGTGGCCACCCCTCGAATGCCCGATAATTCCGATTTTATCGGAATTGAGCGTCACTTTCTGGTTCGAAATTTCTTTCTTTTTTATGGCGTTAATCACCGATCCCACATCTTTCAGGTCCTGGCTTAGAGTCTGTCGCCTGAACAACTCTGGCTCATCAAAATCTGTCATACTCTCCCCCACTCCGTTCAGCGATAAATTAAACGCAACTACCGCAAAACCCGCCCGCGCAAGTTCATCGCAGGCATCCGGGAAAGCTCCCCAGTCTTTAAAACCTTTAAACCCATGCACAAAAAGTATCACCGGCAACACAACAGGGGTTGCGGTAACCGGTACCAGAAGATCGTATCGGATGGGCAGGTTTTCGGTTGATGAAATTTTTCCTTTGGTTTTTAAGACGCTGCTGTAACTCATGTTTCTCCTTTGTTAAAATCAAGGGTGTCAAGTTTAACGAGCCTTCTAAGATCGTTTATCTCTTTTTGTTTCAGATATCGCCAGCGGCCTGTCCGCAAATCGCGATCGTTCAGCCCGGCATAGCGTATGCGTTTCAGTTTATCCACATCGGCTCCCAAATGGCCTATCATCCGCCGTATGAGGTGATTGCGGCCTTCAAACACCGTAATAATGAGACCCTTATATTCGGTGGCCGAGCGCGATACTTTTGCCGGCTGAACCGGTCCGTCTTCGAGCGTGATGCCTGTTCGAAGGTTTTCAATCTCCTCGTCAGAAATTAATCGGCTGGTAGTAACTTCGTAAGTTTTTTTTACACGATAGCTGGGATGCATCAGCCTGTGGGCCAAGTCACCGTCGTTGGTTAAAACCAAAAGCCCCATCGTGTTTCTGTCAAGCCTTCCCACGGGATAGACTCTCTGCCCGGTGGCTCCTTCAATGGCATCCATGACCGTATTGCGGTCTTTCTCATCATCGGTTGTGCTGATAGTATCCCGGCCTTTGTTCAGCAAAATGTAAACAAACGGCTCCAGCGATAATTTTTGGCCGTCAACTTCAACTCTGTCGGATTTTTTAACCTTTGCCCCAAGTTCGTTCACCACCTTTCCGTTAACTTTTACTTTTCCTGCTTCAATATATTCATCGGCCTCCCGCCTTGAACAAAATCCGGCATGTGCAATAAATTTATTCAGGCGTACATTATCCCTGAGATACTCTTTCTGAGCCACTTTATCCGGGCTTGCAATGGATTTGGATGATTGATTCTTCTTTCTTTGCCGCGGATTTCTGCGCTTTTTCCTGCGGTTATTTCTTTCTGGTTTAGCCATGTAATCAGTTTAAAAATTTTTGTTGATTTATTTCAACGAGTATCCGAATGCGATGATATATAATCAACGTTTAATGAGATTCATCGCGTTCATCTTTTCCGGTGTGATCTTTCTTAGGAACAGGGTCATAGCCGGATGTTCCCCAGGGGTGGCATTTTGAGATCCGTTTTATACCAATCCAGCTTCCTTTCCACGGCCCCCACTCGCGGATGGCCTCCATCGTGTAATTGGAACATGTGGGAATATGACGGCAATTTGAGCCAAGATAGGGCGAAATGGCAGCCTGGTAAAATTTAATGAGCGAAATGAGTAGCCATTTAACAGATTTCCGTATCCAGTCAGCTATCAATCTCAAAAGTAGTTCCGCCTTTTTCGTCTTTTAGCCGTACACCGATTTTTTGCAAATCATCCCGGATTTTGTCGGAAGTCTCAAAATCTTTTCGCTCCCTGGCTTTCCTTCGGATGTCGATCAGAAGATTGACCAGCTCTTCGGTTTTGGAATCGTCCTGTTTGCTGTCAGCCATCAGTCCCAAAACGTCAAACACAAAATCATTCACCGTCGATTTCATGGTTTCAAACGCTTCAGCAGAAACATCCTCCATGCTGATTTGTTGATTATGGAGTGCATTAATTTTCGAACTCAAATCAAACAGCGCAGCCAGTACCTGTGCTGTATTCAAATCGTCGTTAATGGCTTTGTGGCAGCGTTCGCAGGCATCCAAAATTTCAGCATCTGCCGTCTTTTCTCCGGATGAAGAATCCCGAGGCGGTTCCATTTTCTGAATAAGATCAACCGCTGTCATCAGCCGGTTATATCCTTTCTCGGCAGCACGTAGTGCATCGTTCGAAAAATCGATTTTACTGCGATAGTGAGACTGAAGGATTAAAAACCGAACCACCATCGGGCTGTAGCCTTTTTCGATTTTTTCGTGATCTCCTTCAAACAACTCATCAAGATTGATGAAATTCCCGGCCGATTTGCTCATTTTGGCCCCATCGATGGTAATCATGTTGTTGTGCATCCAGTATTTTGCCGGGTCGTGGCCATAAGCACATTTGCACTGGGCAATTTCGGCCTCGTGATGAGGGAACTGTAAATCGAGCCCTCCGCCATGAATATCAAATTGGTTTCCGAGATACTTCAGGCTCATAACGGTGCACTCGAGATGCCATCCGGGATATCCTTCGCCCCAGGGAGAATCCCACCGCATAATATGCTCTGGCGTTGCTTTTTTCCAGAGGGCAAAATCGTGCGGGCTTTTCTTTTCGTCCATGCCTTCTGTATCGCGGCTGCCGGCCTGTAAATCTTCAAGCACCTTGCCGGAGAGAATTCCGTATGGCTCTTCCTTCCGGTATTTTTCCAGATCGAAGTAGATATTTCCGTTCACTTCATAGGCAAAACCTTTCTCCAGTATCTTTTCAATCAATTTGATCTGTTCAATAATATGCCCTGATGCGGTGGGTTCAATATCCGGCCGCAGGCAATTCAGAGCATCCATGCCTTCGTGATAACTGATGGTGTATTTATGCACAATTTCCATCGGCTCTACCTGTTCAAGTCGGGCTTTTTTCAGAATTTTGTCTTCGCCCTGTTCGGTTTCTTCATGCTCCAGGTGCCCTACATCGGTGATATTTCTCACATACCTCACTTTATAGCCCTTATACTTTAAAAAGCGGTAGAGCACATCAAACGTTACAGCCGCCCTGGCATGGCCAAGATGGGGATCTCCATAAACGGTGGGGCCGCAGACATAAAGGCCTACAAATGGCGGGTTCAGCGGTTCAAACACTTCCTTTTTTCTTGACAGACTATTGTAAATATAGAAAGGTGAATTCTCGTGATCTGGCATGGTAATTCGTTGCTTATCTCTTTATTTCATTTCGGTACTTGCAAGAATATAATCGATAAATCGCTGCTGTGTTTTTTGCCTTTTAAATTTTCCGCGATAATCGGTAGTTACCGTGCTGCTAACCCTGTCTTTGATTCCCCGGGTTGAAACACACAGATGCTGGCACTCGATAAACACGGCGATATCTCTTGTATCAAGAGCCGTTTCAAGTTCGTCTGCTATCTGCAGGGTAAGCCTTTCCTGCACCTGTGGCCGCCTTGAATAATAATCCACAATGCGGTTGATTTTGGATAGTCCGATGACCTTACCTGAACTGATGTAAGCTACATGTGCTTTCCCTACAAACGGCAGAAAATGGTGTTCGCAAAAAGAGGTTACGTTGATGTTTTTCTCAAGCACCATGTCGTGATAATGGTACTTGTTGCCGAACTTTCTTGCAGCCGGTTTGTTATCGGGATTCAAACCTTTAAAAATTTCCTTCACATACATTTTTGCCACACGATACGGTGTTCCGCTGAGGCTTTCATCAGTTAAATCGAGCCCGAGAGTCTCCATAATTTTTTTGAAATGGCCTTGGATGATTTCAATTTTTTGATCCTCACTGAGATCAAATGCATCATCCCGAAGCGGTGTTTCAAGAGATGTGGGTGTATGATCATCTCCCAACTCTTCAGCTTCATAATGCTGAATATCAAGATCATCTATCAGGTTTTTGTCTTTACTCATTAGATATTTTTAGCACTTATTTCTGAAATTCCAAAGAACCCTAAATTTACGGGTTCTGTGTTCAATATCATAATCAGTAAAGCGGCTGCCCAACGGTGATGCATGATGACACATAATGTTTGAATCGTTGTTAACGCGTTTACCGGTTGAGGACGTTTTGAAAAGTGTCCCACTTTTGAAGGGGGCAATGGGGGATGATATGTACTTGATTTAAGCCAAACATAAAAATTTGAATGAAATTAATACTCATCTGGTCATCCCCCTGCTCTCCCGAACGCTGTCGGGATCGCTTTCCCTCTTCGAAGGGGGATAATTTCGAAATTTTAATCCAACTTGTAAACGCGGTCGTTGTTATTCTTTTTCTTTTTTGTAGGTATTAATCACACTTCCATCCAGCATTGCCCGGAGCTGTCGGCCGCTCATATCATGCCTGGTTACAATATCCATCTTTTTAGTTGCATTGTGCACCACCACTTCTGAACCCTCTTTCAATTGCTTCCTGATATCATCCACCTTCAGAATATCCCCCTGATCAATATTCTCGTAATCATCACTATTTATGAATTCGAGCGGTACTATCCCAAAATTTACCAGGTTTTGCCAGCCGATGCGTGCATAATTTTTCGCAATTACTGCCTTTTGTCCTAAAAAGCGGGGTGCAATAGCTGCATGTTCTCGGCTCGAACCCTGTGCATAATTTTCTCCGGCCACTACAATATGTCCGCCATGATTATCTTTTGACATGACAGCGCGGTCGTAAAATGTTTCGTCGACAACTATGTATGAAAATTTGCTGATTTCAGGAATATTGCTCCGGTAAGGTAATACTTCGGCGCCTGCTTTCAGTATTTCATCTGTAGAAATGTTATCGCCCATCTTCAATATTACTGGCAGTTCAAAATCAGTGAGTTCATCAAATTCGGGCAAGGTTGAAATATTCGGGCCTTTTTTAAGCTCTTTGTTATGTCCGTTTTGAGACGGTTCCAGTAACATCTCTTTGTTAACAATATAGTTTTCAGGTTCGCTGAATTCCGGGTAGCCAATACCGTACAAGTCTCCGAGTTTTCGCGGATCGGTAATTTTCCCCGTCAGTGCAGATGCGGCGGCTGTTTCGGGGCTGCATAAAAATACTGAATCTTCTTTAGTTCCTGATCGGTCGGGAAAATTTCTGGGCACTGTTCTAAGGCTGTTGCGTCCGCTCGCAGGTGCCTGTCCCATTCCTATACAGCCGTTGCAGCCGGCTTGATGGATTCTCGCACCGGATTGTATCAAGTGAAGCATTACCCCACTTTTTACCATATTTTCAATAATTTGACGGGAGGTGGGGTTGATATCGAAACTGACCTCAGCATGTACCCTTCTGCCTTTTACAATTTCTGATGCGATCCAAAAATCACGATATCCCGGATTTGCCGATGAACCGATATATGCCTGGTAGATATCATCCCCTTCAACTTCGCTCACAGGAACCACATTCCCGGGACTGCTGGGCAGTGCTATCAGCGGCTCTATCCGGCTAAGATCAATCTCGTGCATTTCATCATATTCTGCCCCTTCATCAGGCAGCAATTCAACCCAGTCATCTTCGCGCTTGTTTTGAGCCATAAATCGTTTTACCTCACCATCCGAAGGGAAAACAGAGGTTGTCGCTCCCATCTCTGTTCCCATATTGGCAATTACGTGGCGATCCATCGTGCTTAAATGATCGAGGCCGGGGCCAAAATATTCAATCACAAAACCGCGTGCACCTTTCACGTCGTACTTTCGCAGCATTTCAAGAACTACATCTTTGGCACTGACCCATTCAGGCAATTTCCCCGTAAGCTTTACACCCAGCACTTTTGGCATCTTTATATAGAGCGGCTCCCCTGCTATTGCAAAGGCCACATCAAGGCCTCCGGCACCCAGTGCAAACATACCCATACAGCCTGATGCCGGTGTGTGGCTGTCTGAACCGGCCAGTGTTTTTCCGGGTATTGCAAAATGTTCGGTATGTACAGGATGACTCACACCATTTCCCGGGCGGCTGTACCAAATTCCAAACCTGTCAGCCGCAGATTTTAAGAAAAGGTGATCATCCGGATTTTTATTGTCGGTTTGAAGCAGATTATGATCAACATATTGACAGGAAACTTCAGTTTTGGCTCTGTCCAGATTCATCGCTTCAAGCTCAAGCATCACCAGAGTTCCGGTGGCATCTTGTGTAAGTGTCTGATCGATTTTAATTCCGATTTCAGTTCCGGGCCTGATCTCACCCTCAACAAGGTGAGATTGAATCAGTTTTTGAGTTACATTCAGTGGTTTTTTCATAACAAAAGTTTTTTTTGATTTACTAAAGAAAAAAAAATCAGAAATAGATCGTTCATTATGTTTTCTGCAATCTATTTAACAGGATTCAGTATTAACGGAAAACTGAATAATTTTTTTAACCGGCTCCAAAATCTCCATTTATTATTATATTTATATAAGCATACTTTATTAAATTATTTATTCTTAAATAAACCACAGCTAAAGCTCTCCAAATTAGGTTTTTTCAGCAAATTTTTCGTTTATTAATAGAAACAGACTTTTATATGAAATACAAAGAGCTAATAGATCGTCTCTCAGAAAAGACAGGGGATTCAAAGATAAAAACCAGGGAAATACTGCAGGATGCCGTTGATGTTTTATCGGAACAGCTTTCTCAGGGTAAAGGTGTGTCTGTACCTGATCTTGGCACCTTTAGCACGAAAGTAAATCCTGAAAAAAAAGTATATAATCCCCATTACGAGGCCTATCTTATGGTGCCTCCCAAACGAACAGTTGAGTTTAACCCATCAACGAACCTGAAAGAAGAAGTAAAGTATCTGAAAATAAACGATGAGTGAAAAAATCACCTTTAAAGAGCTGGTAGAACTCATCGCAAAGCAGTCTCAGCAGAGTCAGAGTTCTGCAAACAGTTTTATCACCGAGCTTGTGCAAATCATTGAAAGCGGGCTTAAATCCAGCGGTTCGGTGAGTATTTCCGGGTTTGGAAAGTTTGAGCTTCGGTGGATGAATGAACGTAAAGGAACCAATCCTCAAACAGGTCAGGAAATTACTATTCCGGGGCAAAACAAAGTAGTTTTCAAACCTTACAAAGCACTTCGTGAGGATATTAATGCACCTTATGCAGGACTTAAACCTCGAATAATCAGAGATCAGGTTGAAGAATCAGAGGCTGTTGCCCCGAACCCCGCAGCCAAATCAGAAAAAAAAGAATCGATCGATGACCTGCTAATTGAACGGGAGAATCCGCATTTTGTCAAACCTTTTACCAAAGAAACTAAATCAACAAAAAAGCCCGAACAAACTAAAGAGAAAAGACCTGTTGCAGCTAAAATTCCCGGCGAATCCAGGATGGCAGAAGAAGTGCAGAAGTCTGGCAGTTTCAAGTGGTCGTATGCAGCAGCTTTAATGATTGTTCTAATCGCTTTCATACTTCTGTTTTTTATGTTGCAGCGAGACACAGAAACCCCTGAGGTTCCCGCAACTGTACATATGGAACAGGTTGAACCTCCGGTTGCAGATGAAACAGATGTTGTTGCTGAACCCCGCGAACAAACCGAATTTGAAACCGAAAGTTTTTCGGTTGAACCAGGCCAGTCTCTCTGGACCATTGCCGAAAACCAACTCGGAAATCCCTATCTTTGGCCTATACTTTATAATCTGAACAGAGACTTACTTATAAATCCAAATCAATTGCCGGCAGCCTCAGAGATTCAAATTCCTACAATTTCCGATCCCGAAAACCTGAATGAGTTTGAAAGAGAGCAGACAGCACTGGGTTATTTTTCACTTTATGAGTGGAACCGGGAAAACAACCCGGAAGAAGCACGTTATTTTCTTTGGGCGGTAGGAGTTTTTTCACCGGAATTGCTGGATGAACCCCCATCTGAAGTTGAACCGGATGATCTGGCTTTTGCTTTAAGCAGATAATTCATCTTGAATTTTAAAATGAACAAGGAGTTTTATGATACGGCATATAGTTATGTGGAAATTAAAAGAAGAGGCTGGCGGAGCCACAAAAAAGAAAAATGCTGAAAAGCTGAAATTGATACTCGAAGGCCTCCGCATAAATATTGACGAAATTAAAGCCGTTGAAGTAGGCATCCAGATCAATTCCGATGATGATGAAGCCTATGATGTGGTATTGATTTGCGATTTCGAAACTGAACTCGATTTTCAAATGTACACACGAAATCCTCATCATAAAAAAGCCATAAATTTCATTGAATCTGTCACCGAGAAAAGAAGATATGTGGATTATATGGTTGATCTTTAGTGATTAGCCCATGTTTGCTGAATTCCGTATTGAGTAATCTTTGATTCATAATTACCATTTGAGAGATGTCTGACCATAAACCACACAGGCTGGAAATCACAGGTGTTTTAGATCTTCATCATTTCAGGCCAAAAGACCTTTCTACATTGATTGATGAATACATTGATGCCTGCCTTGAAAAGGAGATCTACCAGGTGCGATTCATTCACGGAAAAGGTATAGGAAACATCAGGCGCAGCGTACACGCCCTGCTGGACCGAAATCCTCATGTAACAGGATACCAGCTTGCAGACGGCTCAGGAGGAAGCTGGGGAGCCACCATCGCCAATCTTTCACCTGAACCTGGAGAATCTGAGCCATAAAAAAAGGTATCTGTTTAGCTTTTTAAAAAAATGAACTTGAAGCGTTCGAGGCTGTCCAAAAATATCGCGAAATTGCAATAACATAATCAATTTCGTCATGCCGGACCCCCGATCTCCCGAAAGGGACAGGCTGGCATCTCCTGCCTATATCAAAGGCTGGAGATCCCGCATCAAGTGCGGGATGACGCCCTTTTTGGACAGCATCATTCTTCAAGCGTCAATTCTTCGTATCAAAAGAACGCTTCAAGGAGCTTACGCACGCTTGAAGGTTCTTTTTTCGCTGAACCTGGAGAATCTGAGCCATAAAAAAGCCTCCGAAAAACATTCTCCGGAGGCTGGAAATATTTCTGATAATAGAATCGAATTTTAATTCAGAAACTGATCGAATGTAAGAGAGACATAATATATGGCTCCAAGATTCGGTCCGCCAAAATTCATAAAATGACGGTTATTGGTGATATTGGAACCGCCAAATTTAACAACTGACTTCAAACTCGGCACCGTGTAGGTGATTTGAGCATCCAGCGTTGAAATTGATGGTACCATACCATTGGCAAATGTTGATGTCCATTCGAATTCATCCTGCCAGCGAAAAGTCAGATTGAATCCGAGCCTGTCAGTCAGTCTTCTGTTGCCAAATGAGACATTAAACTTGTGCTCGGGTGTATTGAAGTCAAAGATGAATTCATCGGTTTCATCTGTGATGAGCTTATTCCAGTTATAGTTGGCTGATAACAGAAAATTTCTGGGAAGGCTGTAATCAAAACCCATAGCAAGACCCTGAGATCTTACGGTTTCATCCATGTTTGTATAAAGCTGGAAAGTGTTGGATGCATCACCACTTAAAAGTGTTGGCAATGTCTCGGGAGATACAGGTAAAATGTTGCCTTGTCCATCCTGCAACTGTCGGACTCTGAATTGTGCAATGAAGTCATCATAAATATTATAGTAATAAGCAGCATCAACCAGTAACCGGCTGCCTAATAATCCTTTATAACCAACTTCGAACGACTGAATCTGCTCAGGTTTCACAGCGTTAAATTGAGTGAAAGGCACCAATTCAGCAGAAGCTGCCATTCCATCACCGGTTTGCAGAAGAACATCAGTAAAGCGTTCTACCGATTCCAGTGTAAATGCACTTTCCGTTACATTATACTTTTCTGCCAGATAGGGCAAACCACCAAGCAGGCGTGCTGTCAAAACGTTCAGGTCGATATACTGTCCCTGTGTGGTTGGGTTTCTGAAACCGGTTTGATAAGATGCCCGGATATTCTGATTCTCTGTTACACGAAATACGGAAGAAATGCGCGGGTTGAACTGGCCGTCAAAGTTTTCATTTTTATCATACCGAAGGGAACCGGTGAGTCGCAGCCTGTCTTCAAAAAGTGATCTTGAGGCTTGCAGAAAACCGCCATATTCGTTGATATTCACACCGCCGTCGCCATCATCAAAAATGGTTCCGTTAGAACGAAGCTGATACTGCCTGAAACTCAAGCCCAATTGAAGATCTACGAAGGTAATTTCATTTTTGAAATTGTAGATACCTTCAGTGTGCAAAAAACGGGAGTTATCATTAAACATTGCACCTCCTGGAATTACATCAGACAATGCATTTGCTTTTGCGTCATCAAAAGCCTGTGTACCCGGTTCAAACCGGTTAGCATCGGCTCCTGTAATTCCCAACTGTGGATTTCCATCTCTCGACCAGTTATGAAGATTCGACAGTACCTGTGGATTGCTCAACAATGCCTGTACATTGTCAGGGTTGTAACTTGGAGAACCGAAATTTGCCACATAAGCACCAACCAATCCCTGAACAAAATTTGCTCCATAAGTTGCAAACCAATCCTGAGTAGGCATGTATTGATCGTTAATAGAGAAGCCTACAAAATCAGCAATATAAGAATCTCCTGAATCCTCAAAGGTTCCGTAAGCACGCACCATAAAGTTATCCCCTTCAAGTTCTAATTTGTGCTGATGTATGCTAAAATTGTTAAGGCTGTAGCGTTGTGCACCCGTATAAACTGATGTGCCGTAACCATAATTAAAGGTATAGCTCGCTTCAAGGTTATCGGTCATCCTGTAATGAAGGGATGTGCCCAGTTTCAGGTTTTCGGCATCATTATCCACTAAATACCTTTCCCGGTACCCGGTTCTTGCTACCGGCTGTGCGGGCAGGCTTTGTGCAAACATCATTGCATCCTGCATCGGCACACCTGCCTGGTTTAATCCCTGAGATACACCTTGAATAAAATCAGGGTTAAGACTCAAGAGGCCGATATTGAAGGTACCATCGTCTCCGTAAAGATGTACACCGTCGTATGCCGGATTTACATCCACACCGGCTGGAGCAAGTGAAGCATTTTTATCGGAATAATCGATTCCCCGCCAATCGTTTGCAGCTGAATAACTAAAATTAACTTTGAACGCAAAATTATCGCCAATTCTGTCGGCATATCGCAGTGATGTTTCAAACATCGGGCTGGGATTTCCCGGTTCACCGAGTGCTTCGTTACCATCAATATGGTTTACCCCGCTTTGAACAAAAACACTTAATCCCGGATACCGGAACGGATTTTTACTGTTCACCAATAAAATACCGTTGAATGCATTCGGGCCGTATAAAGCTGAAGAGGCACCCGGAATAAATTCAAGGCTTTCCACATCGAGAACCGAGGGGCCGTTCAGATTTCCGACCGGGAAATTCAGGGCTGGTGCCTGTGTATCCATTCCGTCAGTAAGCTGTACCATCCGGGTATTACCGGTAGAATTAAAACCTCTGGCATTGACAATCTGAAAGTTGATGCTGCTTGTTGTCATATCTACACCTTTCAGATTGGCAAGGGCGTGGTAGTAGCTTGGTGCAGGTGTTTGATTAATGGTGATGATGTCCATCTTCTCGATGGATACCGGCGCTTCCATTATGCTTTGCTCCACCCGGGAGGCTGAAACAACAACATCGGTACCAAGAATCATTTCTTCACGGAGTTCTATCCGCAAATCCGATACATTTTGTTCGGTAATCTCGACATTCTCTGAACTGTACCCGATAATTGAAGCAACAAGAGTAATGGGTGGGGTATCATTCACACTGAGGCTGAATTCTCCTTGTGCATTGGTTGCAACGCCAACCATTGTGCCTCTTACCACTACATTTACTCCGGCAAGACGCTGGCCGGTTAGTGCATCGACTACTACACCCGAAACCGTGATTCTTTCTTCGGAATCATCACTGTAAGATGAAGAAGCTGCAAAAACATGATTATTCAACGAAAAAAGCAATACTACAAAAAAATAGAGCATTGTTTTTTTCGCACATGGTAGCTTGTTTTTCATGATATGGCAGTTAAGTTAATATTTAATGGGAACATAACAGCAGTAAAAGCAGGTGCCTGCTTTGTGCCCTAAAATAATGTCCATTTTTTGCTATATGCAAGCGCTTTCAACACATTTTTTTAATATTTTCGTTATATAAAAGTAATACAAGTACTTGTCTGTCAGGTATCTTGTAAAATTTATGAATCTTAGAATCTATTTTGATGAGAAAATTGTCCATTTTTAATCTGCTGCTTGCTTTTCTGATTATATTCGTAATGGTTTCAACCGGTATTGCCAGGCAATCAGGCAAAGCCACTATTTCTGTGCAGGCAACCGGTGAAGTAGAAATACCGGCCAACCTCATTCAGTTTCATGTAAACATTACCCAGTTTCATGCCGACCCAAAAGAGGCTTTTGCACGGCACAAGGAACTCGAGAGTTTTTTAACCGATCTTATTTTAGAAGAAGATATTTCTGAGCGTCATATTACAGCAAATCCTATCAGTATATCACAAACAAGGCGGCAACAGGAAGGGACCGGATTTGAAACCCGGCAGCAGGTCACCATCCGGATTGATGATGTAACACAGTTCGAAAATATGCAGCTTACTCTCATCGAAAACGGGTTTACCAGTTTTTCCGGAAATTTCAGCTCTACAGACATCGCTGAAGCACAAGATAAAGCACTCGATAAAGCCGTGCGCGAAGCTTACCGAAAAGCCGAAATTCTTGCCAATGCAGCAGGCAATACAATTGATCGTGTAATCTCTATTGAATATGGTGCGTCAGATGTAACCCCCAGAGCCCGCGGGCTCCAGGTTGCGTTTGAGTCCGCAGACAGAACATTACTGCAGTTTGAACGGATGCTTCCCATCAGGGAAAAGGTCTTTGTCGTTTTTCAGGTCAAGGAATAAACGAACTTAAAGAATCGGTTTAAGCACACGCCATACATTTTCTGCTAAAATTTTATGGCCTTCTTCAGTCGGATGAATTCCATCGGGCAGATTCAGGTCGGGCTCTCCGGCAACACCTTCAAGTATAAATGGCAGGAATACAACATCATTCGTCTCTGCCAAATCATGAAAAACCTGGTGGAATGCCTCAGTATAATCTTGACCCATGTTGGGCGGCGCCTGCATACCTGTTAATATAATGGTGGCTTCAGGAATGGTTTCCTCTACTTTGTTAATTATTGATTGCAAATTTTCTTTCGTGCTTTCGGGGTCTATTCCGCGAAGGCCGTCATTTCCTCCCAGTTCAAGGATAAATATGTCCACAGACTGCTGAAGAATCCAATCAACTCTCCGCAAACCGCCTGCCGATGTCTCTCCGCTCAATCCGGCATTTACCACCCTGTAATTGTACCCCAAAGAATCTATCTTTTGTTCAATCAGCGCAGGGAAAGCCTGTTCGGTTTCCAGGCCATATCCGGCAGTTATACTGTCTCCAAAAAACAGAATGGTTTTTTCGTCCTGTGCCTGAACATGAGCACCCAAAAACAGAATTGCAAAAAATACTCCAACCTTCATCATTTTCATTTCGTCTAAATATTATGCTGTAAATTATCTCGTTTCAAAGGAATGGTTTATAATAACCAATTTGTTGCATCTATTGTTTCTTCACGTAAGTTTGAGACAAAATCGTTGAATTAAGAATATAAAAGTGATGCTGTTCAATAAGGGCGGTCAATTAGATATATTAACTACGAAACCGTCATGCCGGACACCGATCCGGCATCTCCTGCTTTTATCAAAGAGAGGAGATCCCGTATCGAGTACGGGATGACGCCTTTTTTGGACAGCCTCATTTTAAACTCTTATGTCAAACTGACGTTACATATCATAATTAATACAGAATGACTGATACTTCAATACTTACTGCTCAAAACTTAACGAAAACTTTTAAAAGCGGTGAGCATTCACTGACTGTTCTGAATAACGTATCGTTTTCTTTGGAAAAAGGAATTAGCTGTGCCATTGTCGGGCCTTCGGGAAGTGGAAAAACCACTCTTTTGGGTCTGTGCGCCGGACTGGACAAACCCACCTCAGGTACTGTAACGCTAAACAGTCGCCAAATATCCGGTTTTACTGAAGCTCAGCTTTCAAAAATAAGAAACGAACAGATTGGTTTTGTATTTCAATCGTTCCAGCTCATTCCTACTCTTACAGCACTCGAGAACGTTATGGTTCCGATTGAACTCAGAGGCCTCGCATATAAAAATGTTGAGCAGCGTGCTCTGGACCTGCTCGATAGCGTTGGCCTTGCAGAACGCACCCATCATTACCCAAATCAACTGTCAGGCGGCGAGCAGCAGCGCGTGGGGCTTGCACGGGCTTTTATCCATCAACCCGATATTTTGTTTGCTGACGAACCCACCGGAAACCTCGACGGTGATACGGGTGCTCAAATTGAGCAGCTTTTGTTTGATTTGAACCGGGAACAAGGCACTACCCTGGTCATTGTAACGCACGATAAAGAACTGGCCAGAAAATGCGACCGGATCATCGAACTGAAAAACGGCCAGATTGATTCCGACAGCTATGTAAACACTAAAAAAGAAGACGCCCACCTGAATATTGCCTGATGAACTTTTTCCGTGAACTTTTGAAACCATTTACCTGGAAACTTGCCTGGCGGGATGCCAAACCGCAGTGGAAAAGCCTGATGCTCTACACATCTTCCATTATTGCAGGTGTGGCTGCACTTGTGGCAATTCTCTCTTTCCGGTCTGATGTACTGCTGACGGTTGACGATCAATCACGCGAATTGCTTGGCGCCGATCTTGAACTGCGGTCTGGCCAGCCGTTTCCCGATCCTGTCATCGCTTTTGTTGATTCCATTGGCGGCAGCAATGCTACTGCCGTGGAATTTAACTCTATGGTGATGTTTAAAAACAGCGGAGCTAACCGGCTGTCGCAGATACGGGCTGTTGACGGGCTATTCCCAATTTATGGCACCATTAAAACGGAACCGGAAGATGCCGCTGCCAGGTATCAGGCAGAAGAATTTGCACTTGTTGAACAGACCGCTATGCGGCAATTCGGGGCTTCTGTTGGCGACAGTATCCGTGTAGGAAATATTGATATGGTGATCGGTGGTGCCCTGATCAGCGTACCGGGAGAAGCGGCTGCATTTTCGCTGATTGGCCCGCGAGTTTACATCGCCAAAGGCCTGCTCAAAGGGTCGGGATTACTGGATCGCGGCAGCCGGGTGACCTATAAAAAGTATTTTCAGTTCGATTCGGCAGAAACCGCTGAGAGAATTTCCGGTGAATTGCGACCGCTTGCCAGGGAACACCGTGTTAGCATTGATACAGTTGAGAGCCGAAAACAGGATTTTGAAGCCATTGTAGATAACCTCACCAAATTTCTTGGTTTAATCGGTTTTATTGCTCTTCTGCTTGGAGGGCTCGGAGTGGCCAGTGCTATTTATGTTTACATCAGGCGAAAAACTCCCGTGGTGGCAACACTGAGGTGCCTCGGAATGGAGAAAAATACCATTCTGGCTACTTTCGCCATACAGATTGCGGCACTCGGTTTTATCGGTGCTTTTTTTGGAACCGGGATTGGTATCTTTTTACAATTTTATCTCCCCGGCCTGTTTGCCGATCTGCTTCCTTTCGAAATTGTTCAGCAAATATCCCTGCAGGCCATTTCCCTCGGCTTGATTACCGGCGTATTAATCAGCGTTTTGTTTTCTTTGCTGCCCATCGCGGCCGTTACCACCATTTCTCCCCTGCTAACCCTTCGGAACACAGAATTTTCACCTATTGGTGCACTCTCAAAACGGGTTAAAACCGCAACAATAGCAGTAACACTTTCCGTGCTGGTATTCATTGTTGGTTATTTGACGGAAAGTTTCATCGCCGCGGCCATATTTACAATCAGCCTGATACTGTTCGTATTTTTGCTGTGGGGAATGGGTGTCCTGCTCATGATTTTGGTAAAAGGCCTCCGGCTCAAAGCGTTTTCTTACACAGTGCGGCAGGGTATGGCCAACCTGTTCCGACCCAATAATCAAACAACCATGCTGATTACCACACTTGGGATGGGCATGCTACTGATAGGCACGCTCTATCTTTCTCAGGATATGCTTCTGCAGCGAATAAATCTTCAACTGGGAGATGACACACCCGATGTGGTGTTTTATGACATTCAGACCGACCAAAATGAAGGTCTGATCAAAACTGTTGAAGAGAATGGCGGCACCCTGCTCCAGAATGTGCCTATTGTATCCATGCGCCTTTCAGAGCGAAAAGGACAATCCATTCGCGAAGCGCGTGAAGACACAACCGTTCAGATCAGTAGATGGGCGCTCTCCCGTGAGTATCGCGTAACCTACCGCGATTATTTGACGGAATCGGAAACCATCACCGAGGGGGAGTGGATTGCCGAATCTGACGGGATAGAATCGGTTGTGCCTATTTCCGTTGCCCCACAAATCATGGAAGAGCTGCAGTTGGAGCTTGGCGACAGCCTCACCTTTGATGTGCAGGGCGTACCGGTTCAAACCAGGGTGGCCAGTGTGCGCGAAGTGGATTTTCAGCGGCCGGAACCCAACTTCTTTGTACTGTTCCCCGCCGGGGTGCTGGAGGCTGCTCCCCAGTTTTATGCAGCCACTGTATTAACTCAAAGCCGGGACCACTCACTGGAAATACAGCAGGCAGTTGTAACCGATTTTCCCAACATTTCCGCCATCGATATTTCCGTTGCATTGAGCAGTGTACGCGAATTTTTGGATAAGATTTCACTGGCCATTCAGTTTATGGCCCTGTTCAGTATTTTCACCGGATTTATTGTACTGGCCAGTTCCATTACCATCAGCCGCAGGCAGCGTACCAAAGAGTCGGTTTTACTGAGAACACTGGGTGCGGAAAAATCACAAATCGGCTCCATTCAAACCATTGAATACGCCTTGCTGGGATTTTTATCAAGCCTGGCCGGATTGCTTCTTGCATTTGCAGCAAGCTGGGGACTGGCTTATTTTTACTTCGACCTGGCCTTCGTTCCCGATGTGTTCACACTTACGGCCATCACTCTTATTATTATGTTCACCGCTATTGCCATCGGCTGGAGCGGAAGCCGCCACATTTTCAAACATTCGCCGCTTGAAATTTTGCGGTTAGAAACGAATTAAATATCTATTTTATTA
>SL_3KL_010_SEDDRAFT_10000466_pt1 | contig 33177 bp, 19 predicted proteins | sample SodLakKL_010_SED_2_FD_10381 | JGI IMG/M metagenome (IMG submission 10381)
GCCAACACGCCGCTGATGCGACTTGAGCGACTCTCGGTCGAGGGGGGTATTGCCCAGGGCGCAGACAACCACGGTGGTGCGATCGCATTATTCGACTCAACCGTGATCATCGAGGAGAGCTTCTTCCAGGGCAATCAGGCCGGGGGTGGCGGTGGCGTGATTTTTTCCTCCAACAGCAAGCTGGAGATCGTTTCAACGTTCATGGGCATGAACGTGGCCGTGGGTCGTGGCGGTGCGATTCATGCGATCGACGGTGATGTCACGATCAATGCCAGCCAGATTGGCGGCCACACGACGACCGGCAGCTCGGCCTTCGGTGGCGCCTTGTTCATGGATGGAGCCGACCTGCTGCTGCTCAATGCCGACCTGATTGGCAACATCACGACCGGGGCCAACGCGCACGGTGGCGCGGTCTACCTGCGTAATGCCGAGTTGTCTGTGGTCGGTGGCCGGATCGAAAGCAATTCGGCACAGGGCAGCGGCGCCAACGGCGGTGGAATCTCCACCTTCAATGCCAGCACCAACCTCTCCGGCGGCTGCGAAATCCTTGACAATACCACCCAGCAGGCCAATGGCTGGGGTGGCGCGATGCGTATTGGCGACGGCAGCTTGGCGATGAACAACTGCCTGGTATCCGGCAACCAGACATTTGGCGACTCGGCGCACGGTGGCGGTATCTATGTGATCAATGGCAATGCCACGATTTCACAGAGTCAGATCATCAGTAATCAGACCCATGGTGACTCGGCTCAGGGGGGTGGTGTGCGCGTGAGGGATGGGCAGCTGATGATGACCGACTCGCTCATCCAGAACAATGTCACTCATGGATCCGGAGCCCGCGGTGGTGGCGTCTATCACCGCAATGGCGACAGTCAGCTTGAGTCGCTGACCGTGACTGGTAACTCCACTATGGGTAGCAATGCTCACGGCGGTGGTCTTTATTTCCTGGAGAGCAGCCTGCTGCTGCAAGATGTTCAGGTCAAGAATAATCAGACCAGCGATAACGGCGTAGGCGCGGGCCTGGCACTTTACGCTGGTTCATACCATATAGAGAGAAGTACGATCAGCGGCAACCAGGGGACTGCGAACGGTGGCGGGTTGTTCGTTTCCGACAGTGATTTGTGGATGCTCAACAGCACGATATCGGGCAATCAACTTACGGCAGGCACGGGATCCGGCTTGTTCGGCACTCGCAGCAAGCTAGACCTTTTTCACGTCACAGCAGCCGGGAACATCAACCCGCCCGGGATGTTGAGTCATCTGTTTGTGACGGGATCCGATTCTGACCACGGTTTCCTCAACCTGTACAACAGCCTGGTAATTAACAACCGTTGCGGTAGCGGTGAGTTCGGTGATGTGAGCGGCACTGGCAATATCGGCACACATGACAGCTGCCCGGCTCTGGTCGTACCGACAGCAGATGCCATCGAGCTAGAAGCGCTGACTGACAATGGCGGCGCCACGCCGACTCACGCCATCGGCCAGGGCAGCCTGGCGATCAATGCGGCCGGCAACTGCGCAATGGCAATCGGCGTGGACGAAGATCAGCGTGGCGCCGTGCGGCCGGGCGGCAGCTCAAGTGCCTGCGATGTGGGGGCCTACGAGACCGACCAGCCACCGGCACCTGTCGACCTGACCGTCGCGCTCAGCATCGATCCCCTTGTCGCTGCAGCCGGCGAACAAGTCGATATTGTGATTGATGTCAGCAATCAATCGGACACCTGGGCCAGTGAGGTCGAGGCTCAAATTGACCTCGGCAGTGCATTGATCTTCCAGGATGCTGACTACAACAGCGGCATGTTCAACGCGGTTACGGGAGTCTGGACGATCGGCTTGCTGGGCCCCGACGATAAATTGACCCTGACATTAACCGTGGAGCTGGCGACCAGTGGTGGCCGGGATGTCGCGCTTTCGGTCAGCGGATTCCAGCCAGACCCTGAATCCGGCAACAACCAGGTCAGTGGAGAGGTTCTGGAGCCACCGCCACCGACCAGCATTGTCGTGAACACTTTGCGCGGATATTCTGATGACGACGGCCTGTGCAGTCTGCGCGAGGCCATGATCAATGCCAACAACGCCAACCAGTCCGGGTCTTTGCATTGCGCCTCTGGAAGCCTTGGACTCAACACAATCGAGTTTCATCCGGATCTGATTGGCGGCACTATCGAGCTACTGGAAGCCTTGCCGGCTGTCGCTACCGACATGGCGATCGTTGGGCCGGGGTCAGGGCCCGGTAGCCTGACCATTGATGCGATGGGGTCATTCAGGCTCTTCGACATGAGCCAACCAAGACACTTTCAGCTCCAGGATCTCACCCTGACCGGGGGCCGAACCACCGGCAGTGGACATCCCGGTGCCGGGCTGCGCGCCATCAACGGCACAACAGTCATTCTGGAGCAAGTCCGATTCGCCGACAATGTTGCCGAATCCAGCTCAGGGGGGGCAATCATCTTTACTGGAATCAGCTTGAGTATCATCGACAGCGAGTTTGTCGATAATCAGGCAGGGGGCGTCGGCGTCGGCGGCGGCGGCATCAGGGCGAGCAATGGGGCACAAATCCTCATCGAGCGAACAAGTTTTATCAGCAATGAGGCCCGCCAAGGTGGTGCGATTGACTTGAATAACGGAGCAGCGCTTCACATGGTCAACAGCACTATCTCGAGTAATCGTTCAGACCTCAGTGGGGCGGGAATCAATGTCAATCAGAGTCATGCCCGCTTGACCCACAGTACCGTGGCCTTCAACGAAGCTGGTTCACCAGGCCCTGATATATCACTGGGTCAGGGTATCAATCTGTTAGGCGCTACCGACAATCCGGCAACCCTGGAACTTGAGAACAGCCTGATTGTCCAGGCCGACTCCGAGCAGGTGACCTGCCGTATGGGCAATACTCACACGAGCATCGTCAGCGTAGGCAGCTTCAGCACGCACGCAAGCTGCACCGATACGGCCACGGCAGCCGCAGCCATTGGCCTGCTACCCCTGGCTGACAATGGCGGCCCCACCCTGACCCATGCGTTGTCGCCAAGCAGCGTGGCGATCGGCGCGGCCGGCAACTGTGGCGTCGATTTTGATGTGACCAGCGACCAACGCGGCCTGCCGCGGCCGGGTGGCGCCAGCGTCGCTTGCGATGTTGGGGCCTATGAACAACAGGGAATAATCATTGATCGAATCTTTCAGAACCGGTTCGAGTCGTCGCACTGAAGCCTGCAGCTCTGAAAAGTGGGCACAGCCCCTTCATTGATGTGCCGCGTACATCATGTATCATCAGCTTTGCAGGAACTTGACTCGGAGAATGGATGAGTTCGATCTTGTCGGGTGCATTCCGGCAAGAAGTGGCAACAAACAGTATGGCGAAATTGACCGGGAGTGGCAGCCGTGTCAGCAAGGCATAAGGTGAGCGAACTGTTGCAGGCCGCCGACATTCGGGTCGGCGGCGGGCGAGCCTGGGATATCCAGGTTCATAACGAAAAACTATACGATCGAATTCTGGCCGAAGGCTCCCTCGGCGCCGGTGAGGCCTATATGGATGGCTGGTGGGATGTCGAGCAGCTCGACGAAATGTTCTACCGGCTGTTGCGGGCTCGGCTGGATCGCAAGGTGCGCAGTCCGGCACTGCTTGGCCAGATGCTTGTGAGTTGGCTCGGAAATCTCCAGAATCGCCGTCGCTCACGCCAGGTCGCCGAACAGCACTACGATTTATCCAACCGGCTCTACCAGGCGATGCTGGGGCCGACCATGCAGTACACCTGCGCCTATTATGGCCGGGACGGGTCGCTGTCTTCGCTGGACGAGGCGCAACGCGCCAAGCTGGCACTGATCGCGGAAAAACTTTACCTGGAACCGGGCATGCGGGTGCTGGAACTGGGTGGCGGATTCGGCGAGCTGGCCCGTTGCCTGGCGGCCGAGCATGATTGCGAGGTGGTCAGCTACAACATCAGCAAACAACAGGTCGCTTTTGCCAGAAAGTTGTGCGATGGGTTGCCGGTCGAAATTCGCCAGCAGGATTACCGCGATGCTGCCGATGAATCAGATCAGTACGACCGCGTGGTCAGTATCGGCCTGATGGAGCATGTCGGGCCAAAGAATTATCGCGGCTTCTTCAAGCTGGCCCGGGACCGCCTCAAACCCGGGGGACTGGCGCTGGTCCATACCATTGGCGGCAATGTCAGCCGCGACCGCGCCGACGCCTGGATCAGCAAATACATCTTCCCGGGCGGGGTCATCCCCTCCGAGGCCCAATTGACCCGCGCCAAGGAAGATCTGTTCGTGCTTGAGGACTGGCACAACTTCGGCCCGGACTATGACCGCACCCTGCTGGGGTGGGATGCCAATTTCGTCAATGCCTGGCCTGAGCTTAAGGAAAGCGAAGACTTGGATGAGCGCTTCTACCGGATGTGGCGCTATTACCTGCTCAGTTGCGCCGGCGCATTTCGGGCTCGGGGCCTGAATCTTTGGCAAATGGTATTGAGTCACGGCGACATTCCGCGCTATGTACCGGTGCGATGAGTGAATCTGAATGGAAAGCACACCAGGCGCGTGTGGACGCTCTGACCCGCGTACTGGCAGAAACCAAAGGGCCGGTGCGCCTGAAAAAATCAACCAGCAACCTGTTCAGGCAGCGGGCTCCTTCCGATCGCACCGAACTCGATGTGACCGGGCTCAATCACGTCATCGAGATTGATCCACAGGCACGGACCGTCGATGTCGAGGGCATGACCACCTATGCCGAACTGGTCGACGCCACCCTGCCCCACGGCCTGGCGCCGGCCATCGTGCCGGAACTGAAAAGCATCACCATCGGCGGCGCCACCACCGGCCTGGGCATCGAATCGAGTGGTTTTCGCTATGGGCTGGTCCACGATACCGTGCATGAGCTCGATGTAATGACCGCCGATGGGACCATCTTGACCTGCTCACCGAACGAGAACCCGGAGTTGTTCTATGGCTTCCCCAATTCCTACGGCAGTCTCGGCTACGCGACCCGGGTGCGAGCCGGGCTGATTGCGGTCCAGCCCTTTGTGCGACTTGAGCACACGCCTATCGACGACCCAGAAAAGGTGTTTGCCGCCATCGGCGAGGAGTGCGCAAATCCGAAATGCGACTATCTCGATGGCGTGTATTTCGGCCCGAGTGAATTCGTGCTGGTGCGCGCCCACTTTGTCGAGTCACTACCCGCTGGAGTTCAGGCCAGTGACTACACCTGGATGCGCCAGTACTGGAGAAGCCTGCGTGAACGGCGCGAGGATTATCTGACCATCCACGATTACCTGTGGCGCTGGGATACCGACTGGTTCTGGTGCAGCAAGAATGTCGGTGCGCAGCTTGCACCGGTGCGTCTGCTGCTGGGGCGAAAACGTCTCAATAGCGTGACTTATCAGAAAATCATGCGCGCCAGCCATCGCTTTCCACTCAATCTGCTCAGTCGTGTTCGCCCGCGCACCGAATCGGTGATCCAGGATGTCGACATCCCGATCGCCAACGCGGCGGCGTTCCTGGCCGATTTCGAGAACAGCATTGGCATCCGGCCGGTCTGGATCTGTCCGTTCGTGGTCCCGGATGACCGATTCTCCTTGTTTCGGCTGAGCACCGATACGGCGTATATCAACTTCGGCTTCTGGGACATGGTTCGATCATCTGAAGCCGATGGCCACTACAACAGGCGGGTCGAGCAACTGGTCGCAAAACACGGCGGCAAGAAAAGCCTTTATTCGCGCAGCACCTACGATGAAAAAACCTTCTGGAGCGAATACAACCGAGAGGTCTATGAAACCCTCAAAAGACAGGTTGATCCTGACGGCCGGTTTCCGGGGTTGTACGAGAAGGCTGTGGGGCAGCAATAGTGAGTTCGGTTTACGGTTTACGGTTTACGGTTTACGGTTTACGGTTTACGGTTTACGGTTTACGGGAAACCTTCACCTTCGATTTCGGCGATGATGGCGCTCAGTTCGCGGGCCGGGTCGATATCCTTGTAGCGGGCGGCGAATTCGCTGGCCCGGTCGCGGTAGTCCGGGTTGCCGATCAGGCGGTTCAGGGCCGTGATGATTTCATCGCTGCGCGGTGGCAGGCGGGACGGGCTGCCGGCGGTCACCGCCGCGCCGGTCTTTTCGGCCCGCCAGGCGGTCAGGTATTGCTCGGCGTTATAAGGCACCATGCAAACCGGGGTGGCGCCCAGGAGCATGATTCCGACGGTATCACCACCGGCGCACACGGCCAGATCGGCCTGGCGGGCGGCCAGATGAAGATCGCACAATGCTTCGGTCAAATGCAGGTTCGACACACCGGCCAGGCGCGCTTTCAATTGCTGATCATGGCCTGGAACAATGGCGAGAATGGCCCAGCGCATGCCACCGAGGCGTAACAGTAGCTCACCAATGCCGGCAAATGGTCTCAGGTAAACCAGTACCCGTGGCCGCGCCCCGGACTCTGGCCATGGGGGTGGCGGGCCGCCCGGTTCCACGTAACCGCGGTAGTGGACATGCCTCTTTGGGCCGGTGTGATCGAGCTCCGGCAGGGTCATGAGGTTGATGCTGTCGACACGCCGGAACAAGGCAGGCAGTTCTGCGACCGGCTCGCGATTCTGTTCAACCAGGTAAGCGTTGATCGTTTGCAGTATGTCTTCCTCGATTCCGTCCTGCAGTTCGACGTATCCACGCTGCCAGGGCCTGAGGTCAGGCATGCGTGGGGTGGCCGTCGGGTGACTGTAACCATTGTCGATCAGTACGCGTCGAACCGGGATCGCCTGGAAGGCCAGCAGGGCCATCGGACTGAAATGCATGACCACCACGTCGGGACGAACCAGTTCGCCAATCGCCTGCCAGGCTGCACACAGACGCTTCACCATACCCAGGTCGTTGAACCCGGCGTGATGCAAGATTTCACCCAGCGAGGCGAACTGTGGAAAACCAGGGTTCTGACCGGGTCGTTGCGGTGATTGCAGGCAGGCCAGGTCAGGAAAAAACTGCTGGGCCCTGATCAGGTCACTAACCGCGAGTGTGACATGATGACCCCGCCTGGCAAGCTGCTCCACGATGGGACGCAAGCGCATGAGGTGACCGGAACCGCCCCGCAACTCCCAGGTCACCAGGATGGATAATCGGGATTGCCCGTTCATTCAACAAATTTCCCGATGGCGTCGGACAGTGCGGTCAGACCCGGGTAGGTCGCCGGATCATGGCTGCGTCTGAATGCCCTTGCAGCCTGCCGAAATTGCGCCTCACCAAGCAAACGGCCCAGGGCCGCTTCGAATGCTTCGGCAGCCGGCGGCTGACCCGTGCATTCAATGACCAGCGCCACGCCGATCTCATGGGCATTGGCGGCGTTGACCTGCTGCTCGCGATGCAATGGCAAAAGCAGCATGGGCAGCTCCAGCGCCAGGGTCTCGTGTATCAGTCCGTGGCCAGCATGGCTGATGACCAGGTCGGCATCGGCGACGCTGTCGAGTGCAACCGGCGGGCGCGAGACTGTCACTTTCCGACTGGCAAAGTGCCGCGCGGTGTCCCAGGCCTGTTCGGCGGCATGAATGATGACCCGGTAACGACCACTGGATAGCTGTTTCAGCAAAGTGTTCAGACCCTGAAACGGCTTGAGATAGGCAAAGATGCGAGGCCCGTCTCCCGGTGGCCACGAGGGGTGTGCCAGTGTACCGGGACGGGCGGACGAATGACCCATGTAGCGTGGCGGCTTGGTCCGATCGAAATGATCAAAATCGGGCGTGGTCGATAATGCGATCAGGTCGACATCCTGGAAGAAATCGGTCAGGGATGACATCGCCGGAGCTCCGAATTCGGTCAGCACCCGGTTGACCCGCTCCAACATGGCGTCCTCCAGGGTCCGCTGCTGCTCGAGATCATGACCGGGAAGATGCCGATAGGCCGGGACCGGGGCACCCGGCGGCGGCACATGCCACCCGGTGCCAATCTGGACCCTGGCCACCGGCAAGCCGCGCGAGGCCAGTAGTGACATGGGGCTGAACTCACAAACCAGTACATCCGGCTGGACCAGTGCATAGATATCGCGCCAGGCGCGAATGGCGCCACGCAAATGGCCAACGCTGTCAAATCCGACATTGTGAAGCATATCGGAAAAGCCGTTCGGCCGGCCAATGGGGTTGCGGGCCGATTGAACCGGCGGCGCCTGCAGCATACGCCTGAACTGCTCCAAAGGAAGCTGTTCGTGCAAGCTCTGAAAGCTGTACCACACGCTTGCTTCCAGCGTCTTTTCCAATTGCCGACCCAGTCCGGTCAGGGGGGCGACATGGCCCAGCCCCGAACCCAGTTCCCAGGTCAGAAGTATGCGTTTCATGGATGAATGACTATCTGGAACTGTGCAGGAATGCGGACTCTATCACTGGCTCAGGCCCACCGGAAGCCTTGAGCCCGCCTGGTCGCACTGATAAACTGTTGCTGTCAGGGAGGCAATCGGCATCTACCGGCCAGCACACCTCCTCCTTTTTCCCGAATAGCTCGAAAGGAGAATTGAAAAAGTGAACGGCAAGCAACGTTTAGTGCGTTATTCGACAGCAGTTGGGTCCCTGGCGTTTGTCGGCACAGCAGCCGGCGCCGTACAGGATATTCCCGAACAGATCGTCGAGGGCGAGCCTGAAGGGTTTGCATTCGAGCAAATCGATCTCAACGGTGACGGCGTTGAAAACTACACGGTCCACATCTCGAATTCCTCGTACGGGTATTCCTACCTGGCGATCACTGGTCAGCCGACCGGGAACACGGACTTCCCCTACAACCAGATCGCCCGATTCTATGATGGGGGTACGTACCTGGCCGAACAGTTCGATGAGGGCGACCTTATCGATGGCAGCCTGGATTTCAGCTCCGGTTTTACCTTCATCTGGAACGAGTCTTTTCCGCTATTCGAGGATTTCCTGGAACAGCGTGGATTTATCGGGCTGCGCTTTGATATTCCCGGCGAAAGCCCGCATTTCGCTTGCGTGGAGATCACTGTCGATGATGTGACCGGCAATAATGCCCGGGATCTGCATATCCTCGGCGGCGTTTTTGAAGACGAAAGCGACGTTCCAGTGGAGTGTCGAGGCGAAGCACCGCCGACCGTGGAGCCGCTTGCCGTACCGGTCAACGGGCTGGTGTTCTGGCTGACCGCACTGCTGGCCGGAGGCGTCATGCTTTATACCGGTCGACGCCGACGCAAGCAAGCGGCTTGATCTGAAGGAGGCGAGCTTGGCTCGCACCCTGCTGCTGGTCTGGGAGGCGGCGGACTGGCAGGCAGTCACCCGCCTGATTGGCGATAGCCGGTTGCCCAATCTGGCCCGGCTTCGTCGTCGTGGTGTGGGCGGAGCGTTGAACACCCCGGCGCCACTGGAGCCCATTGCCGTGCTATCCAGTCTTGCGACCGGCAAGCCTGCAACTGAACACGGCATTTTTTCAGCCTTCAAGATCTGCAGCGACGCAATAGAACCCGTATCGTCTCATGATCTGGGCTCGCCCACCTTGTGGCAGATTCTGGCCACCAAGGGACTCTCAGCCGGCGCCCTCAACTGGCCCCTCACCTACCCGGTGAACCATACTTCCGACGTTGAAATCAGCGAGCCATTCTTTCGGCCGCAGCTCCACGAAGGTCAAGTCAGGCCGCCGCCGCAGGGCTCGGTACACCCTGACGACTGGCGAGAAGCACTGGACGATTTTCGATTGCATGCCTCCGACATGACTGGTGCCGAGCTGGCTGCATTGGTTCCCGAAGCCGGAAAGATTGACCAGAAACGTGATCAGCGCCTGGCAACGATCGCGGTCAAGCTGGCCGAAACCGTCACCACCCAGAACATCACCAACTACTGCCTGGAGCGACAGTCCTGGCATTTTCTGTGTGTCCGGTTTTCAGCCCTGGATCAGATCGGGCGGGTCTTTGGCGGCCTGTCTTCACTTGCCGAAGCCACCGTGAATGAAGACAGCATGGACCAGGTCGTTTACGGCCCGGTACTGGTCCACTTCTACGAGATGCTCGATCTGATGCTCGGCCATCTGGTCGATCTATTCGGTGACGATGGGACGGTCATGGTGGTGTCACCGCATGGCATGCGTTACCAGCCACTCGACCCATCACAGCGATCAAACGCACGAGAACTGTACCGTCCCCAGGGATTTCTCTGCGCTGCCGGTCCGGATGTAAAACCCGATGGCGAATTGCTCGGCGCCAGCGTGCTCGATGTTGTTCCAACCGTCCTTCGACTATGCGGCCAGGTCGAGGCGCGCGACATGCCAGGCCGCCCCCTCGCGGAGGCCTTTGCATTCGATGCCCGCCCGTCATCAGTGGCAACATGGGATAGCTGCCGGGTGACGCCCGACCGATCGGCGGATCCGTCCGTACTGCGTTCATTGCCGATCGAGCAGGGCTTGCCGATACCGGACCGACCTGAACGCCTGCATTTTCAAGTGGCCATGGCCAGGGCCGAATCCCTGGCCGAGCGAGGCGCCACCTCCAGGGCATTGGCAGAACTGCAGTCTCTGGATTCGGAGGCCGCACGCAGTGACCCCGAATACTTGCGAATGTTGGCTCACCTCACTTTGGATCTCGGGGATAGTGATCGAGCTGAATCACTGCTCAGGGATTTGATGCGGAATGGCGGCAAGCCCTTCGACGAGGGACTGTTGCGAGCACGCATCCACACCGCTCGCGGTCAGCATGAACAAGCCCTGAGGGCGTTGTTCAAGATTCTCGTGCAGCACCCGTCTCAGGCCATCATTCACCTGTTCATCGGCGATGAGTATCGACGCCTGGGACGCCTGCAGGAAGCTCTGGACGCTTATGCCAACGTCCTCGATCTGGATTCCGATCATTTGCGTGCACGCCTGGGCCGCACGGAGGTCCTGCTCGAGCAAGGCGATCATGCGGCGGCCGTGGATTCGGCACTTGACGCCGTCGAATGCCGCTTCACATCGCACCGCGCTCATCGGCTATTGGGTCGCGCCCTGGAAGCCCAGGGTCAATGGACGCAAGCTGCCGACGCTTATACCGCGTGTCTGAATCTCAACAGCCATGATCTCGAAACCCAGGCCGCCCTGATGCGGCTCTACGAACCGGATCGACTTGATCGCCCCGAAGAACTGAACCGACAGCGTCAACGCTACAGCCGCCTGCTGGCGCGTCAGGCAACCGCGGAGAATGCTGGCGTGCGCTGATAGCATGTCCGATTCCCAAGCCATCACCCCGGGAGCAATCATGAGATGGATCACTGTGCTACTGGGTCTTGTGGTCGCACACCTGGCCCAGGCCTCGGACTTGCAGACTATCGCAGATACCTACGTCCACGAGGCCCAGCGTGCGCCGGCGGTGGCCATGGTGCGGATCACGCCAGCGGGCATCGAGCGAGCCGTTGCCGGTCCGGATTCAGTCAACCCGGACTCGCTGTTCGAGATCGGGTCAATCACCAAGGTGTTCACCGGCATCCTGCTGGCCGACATGATCATTCGTGACGAAGTGTCACTGGAGACCACGGTGGGGGAGCTGTGGCGGCATGACGAAGTGCTGGATCCGGATGTGGCGACCATTACGCTGCACGAACTGGCCACACACACATCAGGTCTGCCAAGATTACCCCCTGGTCCGCGCATGGTGTTGCGTGTCTTCACGCAACCGGCCGACCCCTACCGCGGGCTGACCACCGATGATCTGTTTGAGGACCTGGCCTCGGTTCGCGCCGATCAGTTGCAGACGCGCGGAGAGTTCCAGTATTCGAACTTCGGCATGGCCGTGCTTGGCCGGTTGCTGGAAAGTGTGACCGATGAAAGCTACGAAGATCTGCTTATCCAGCGAGTTCTGGAACCATTGGGCCTGGAAGGCATGGCGTTTACCGATCAGCGCATGGACGACCCGAATTTGCTGGACGCACACCGTGCCAATCAGCAACCGGCCTTGAACTGGCACATGGCCACTTACGCACCGACCGGCGGACTGGTCGCCAGCCTGAATCACCTGGAGCGCTTTCTTGTTCAGGCCATGCTAGCCGAACCCGGCGGCGCTTTGCAATTGAGCATTCGCGAACGCCTGGGCTGGGCTTACAGCGAGCCCGAAGGAGGCATGATGATCTGGCATAACGGTCAGACCGGCGGATTTCATTCCTTTCTGGGCTTCGTGCCGGCAAGCGGACGCGGCGTGGTGGTGCTGAGCAACGCCGCCAACAATGCCGATGATTTCGCGGTTGCGTTGCTACGCGACCGCGACCTTCCCGTGCGTGCTGACAGCGGCTGGCTGATGCCGGCTTTCACCTTGCTGTTCACGCCGCTGGGTGCGGTGCTGGTGGCCGGTTTCATGCTCAGGCCGGCCAGTCGTCTGCACGGTCTTGACGCGCTGTTTGCCTCGGTCTTTCTGCTCGGGATGACCTGGAAGATCGGAAGCTGGGAGTTCATTCCCCTGTTTTACTGGTACCTGGCCGCCTTCGCCACCGTGGTCCTGGCCGTGCTGGCCATGCCGAGAATGATTGACTCACCCTGGGTTCCGGCTGGAAAACCCTGGGTGACTCTAGGCAAGTCGGCCAGTCTGATATTTTACCTGCTACTCTCGTTCTGGGTACTGACCCGACTCTGACCGAGGGCTCATGATGTAATCTTGTCCGGTTGCCCACCCTGGCCTGAATACGGAGTTCTCCATGCGCTTGATGACATTTTTTCTGCTCGTTCTCACTTTGGTGGCCGCCCCGGTCACGGCGCAGGATTCCGATGAATTCGTGATGGTGCCGGCAGTGCTCGATGCTGATCCTCGCACCGTGACCGCCGAAATCGATGCTCACGCTCTGGCCAGGTATGCACAAGGCGTGGTGGCATCAATCGAGCGCGATGAAGGCCTGGTGGCCCTGACGCTGTCGGTAGTCAACGACGATCAGATGCTACTGACGGAAGGGTTTGGCCTGGCCGATATCGAGACCGCTCGCCCGGTGGTCCCGGACGAGACGCTGTTTCGAATCGGTTCGGTCTCCAAGACCTTTACCTGGACGGCCGTGATGATGCTCATTGAGCGCGGGCTGCTGGACCTCGATACCGATATCAATGAATACCTGAATCAAGTTCAGATTTCCGAAGCATTCGATGCGCCCGTCACGCTACGTGACCTGATGCATCACCGTGCCGGATTCGAAGACAGCATGCAGTTGTTCGCTGTCGCCGACGATGACCCCAGGAGCCTGTCGGAGCTGCTGGCCGCCCACCAACCCAAACGGGTCTTTCCACCCGGCGCGCGCACCAGCTATTCCAACTGGGGTTCTGCACTCGCTGCCCAGATTGTCGAGGATGTCAGCGGACTCGATTACGGAGAATTCCTGCAGGCCGAAATACTGGACCCCTTGGGCATGCACGATACGACCTGGCAGCCCCCGGCGCAGATGGACGAGGCGACCCGTTCCCGACTGGCCACCGGCTACAAGCGCAAGCATGGCGCCTTCGATCTTCAGGGTTATATGCAGATTGGCGCCTACTGGCCGGCCGGTGGCATGGCCTCGACCGCCACCGACATGGCGCGCTGGATGCGTTTTCACCTCAATGGCGGCGAACTCGAGGGTGTACGTTTGATGGAAAACAGCACGCATGCGGCCATGTGGACCCGCGGTTTCAATGACCGGCCGGAGGCGGCTGACGTGGCCCATGGATTCCAGGACCGGCCCTATCGGGGACTGCGCACCCTGGGACATGGCGGCGGCACCGCGGCCTATCTGACCCAGATGGTGATGGTTCCGGAACTCGATCTCGGTATTTTCCTGTCCTACAACAGTGCTCACACAGGGGCGCCGTTCATGAACATGCCGGATTTGATCATCGACCATGCCATTGATCATCACTGGCAACCCGTCCTGGCCAGTCAAGATGAGGAAGCCGCCGAAGTATTGGCCGAACTGGCGGGCACTTATGTCAGCAATCGCCGGGTATTTTCGAGCTTTGCCGCCGTATTCGGACTGATGAGCACGGCGCAGATCAGCCCAATGAATGCCGAGGCTATTGTGATCGAAAGCGGCGGGCAATCCAGCTACCTGCAGCTTATCGCTCCGGACTTGTTCGAATCGGCCAGTGGTGAGCGGGTGGCATTTTTGCGCGATGATGATGGTCGGGTCGTGGCCCTGGCCGATGGCATGGGCGTGCACACCGCCGAACGGGCCGGATGGTTTGACAATCCCAATACTTTTTTCATTGCCCTGGCTCTGGCCGCCTTTCTGGCCTTGACCTCCACCCTGGGTGCCTGGCGCAACCTGGGTCGTGGCCGAAATATCGGCTTTGCTGCGCGTATGGCCGGTGCCGGCATTCTGATTGGCGTGCTGGCACTGGTCGCTTTCATCGCGGCCGTGGTAGCCCTGATCACCAGCATGGCCGATTTTGATATCAGCCAGATGCCGGAGACCTATCCCCCGCCGAGCATGCTTTGGACCCATTACGCCGGCTGGGCGGTGGCTGCGGCCGCGGGCCTGATGCTACTGGCCCAGTGGCCGACCTGGTCGGGCTCGGGCTGGGGTTTGTTGCGCCGCCTGCACTTTCTCCTGTTCACGCTGGCTACGACGTTCTTGGCGGTGATGCTGTGGCAATGGCGGGTGATTGGCGCTGCGGTGGTTTGAACCAACTCTTGCGCTGCAACAAGGGTTGGTTGTCATCCAGCACCGCTTGCAACAAGCCTTCTCCGGAGCATTTCGATTCTTGAAGGAAGGTGATAGACTCGTTCATGAAAGCTGTTCCTGTTTGTCGTGAAGAAGTCTGATGGGCACTGTTAGCAGCATCGAGGATAAAGCCATCATAGCGACACTTGAGCGCGTCGAGGCAGGCCTGCGCTCCAAGGATCTGGATGCACTGGCTCGCTGCTACAGCCCCGATGTGACGGTTTTCGATATCGGCTCTCATTACACCGGGCTCGAACAACTGCGGCAATTCTGGAAATCCTTATTTCCCTGCTTCCCCGAACCCATAGAAATCCAGCGCAAGAATGTCCGCATTATCTGTTGCGCCGGGATAGCGGTGGTCACCAGCCTGACTCGCATGGACGGCATGAAAACCAATCACCCCTCAGGCCGGTCATGGACTCGGACCACCACCTGCCTGGAAAAGGTTGATAATCAGTGGCTGATCATTCACGAGCATGCCTCCATGCCGGTCGATTGTGCCCAGGACCGAATTGACTACCTGTTTGATCCCGACTGAGTCGCTGCCGGTCGAACATTGGCGGTTGCTATACTGCCTCCATTCAAGAATTCTCCGGGAGTCCCCATGAATGAATCCGCCCGTTCGGGCGCCGATGTGCCCGTGATCCGCGCCCCGCATGGCACCCGCCTGAGCTGCAAGGGCTGGCACCAGGAAGCTGCGCTGCGAATGTTGATGAACAACCTCGATCCGGATGTGGCTGAGCGCCCACAGGATCTGATCGTCTACGGCGGCACCGGCAAGGCAGCGCGCAACTGGGATTGCTACCACGCGATTGTTCAAACTCTGCAAAGGCTGAAGGAAGACGAGACCTTGCTGGTTCAGTCGGGCAAGCCAGTCGGTGTGGTACGCACCCACGACCAGGCCCCCCGGGTCCTGATCGCCAATTCCAACCTGGTGCCGCGCTGGGGCAACTGGGATGTATTCCGGGACCTGGAAGACAAGGGCTTGACCATGTATGGACAGATGACCGCCGGCTCATGGATTTACATCGGTTCGCAGGGAATCGTTCAGGGGACTTATGAAACCTTTGCAGAATTGGCCCGTCAACACTTCGGCGGCTCGCTCAAGGGCAAACTCACCGTCACCGCCGGACTGGGCGGCATGGGCGGGGCACAACCGCTGGCGGTGACCATGAACGAAGGCCATTGCATCGGCGTGGAAGTCGATGAATGGCGCATTGATCGGCGGGTAGAGACCGGCTACTGCGATGCCAAGGCGACTTCCATTGACCAGGCGCTGGATTTGATCGAAAAGGCCGATGGTCCGCTTTCGGTGGGGCTGCTGGGCAATATCGCCGAAGTGCTGCCGGAAATGCTCGACCGTGACATCATTCCCGATTGTCTGACCGACCAGACCTCGGCGCACGATCTCAGGCATGGCTATATTCCGGCTGGTTACTCACTGGAACAAGCCGATGCCTTGCGGCGATCCGATCCGAAGACCTACGACGAAAGAGTGCTCGACTCCATGGTCATCCACGTCGAGACCATGCTCAAGATGCAAGAGCGCGGGGCGATCACTTTTGACTACGGCAACAATCTGCGCGGCCAGGTCGCCGATCTGCGCGGCATGAAAAATGCCTTCGATTTTCCCGGCTTCGTACCCGCCTATATCCGTCCGCTGTTTTGCCGCGGCGCCGGTCCGTTCCGCTGGGCCGCACTGTCAGGCAATCCGGAAGATATTGCCGAGACGGACAAAGCCATTCTCGAACTTTTTCCTGAAAAGGAACACCTGAAACGCTGGATTCACAAGGCGCAGGAAAAGATCCACTTTCAGGGTCTGCCGGCGCGCATCTGCTGGCTGGAATACGGCGAGCGTGCCGAAGCCGGCGAAAAATTCAACTGGCTGGTCGAAAAAGGCAAGGTCGAAGCGCCGATCGTCATCGGCCGTGACCACCTCGATTGCGGCTCGGTCGCTTCTCCCAATCGCGAAACCGAAGCCATGAAGGATGGCTCGGACGCCATCGCCGACTGGCCAATTCTCAACGCCCTGGTCAACACCGCCAGCGGCGCAAGCTGGGTGTCGGTCCACCATGGTGGCGGCGTGGGTATCGGTTATTCATTGCATGCCGGCATGGTGTCGGTGGCCGATGGCACGAAGTCCGGTTATGAGCGCCTGCAGCGCGTCTTGACGGCCGACCCGGGTATGGGTGTGTTTCGTCATGTCGATGCCGGTTACGAGGATGCGATCCAGACCGCCCGCGACCGGAATGTGGATGTGCCGATGCTGAAATGAAAAATCCAGGATTTACTATTGTGATGCAGCCCATTCCTCTGGAAGCGCCTTGAGCAATAATCACGACAACGGGTCGGACCAGACCACTTTTTTTCAGACCCAGGGATCAGACTCGGTCCCTTCCGAGGCCCAAGACTGGGAGCCCGGACAGACGCTTGGACCGTTCAGGCTGATCCGCCAACTGGGCAGCGGGGGCATGGGGCTGGTCTGGCTGGCCGAACAATTGGAGCCCTTGCAACGCCAGGTTGCCATCAAGGTGCTCAAGGCCGGCGAGAAATCAGTGCTGGCCGAAGCTTATTTCGAGGTCGAACGTCAGAGCCTGGCGCAGTTATCCCACCGCGCGATCGCCCAGATCTACGATGCCGGCCGGCTACCGGGCGGGGGACTCTTCTTCGCCATGGAGTACGTCCGCGGGGTTCCCCTGGATCAGTATCTTCAAGAGCAACGGCTCAATGATCGTGATCTGGCCGACCTCATGCTCGAAATCTGTGCCGGGGTTCAGCATGCCCACCAACGCGGCCTGGTTCATCGCGACCTCAAGCCTCAAAACATCGTTGTCCAGGAAGAAGACAGCCAGAGACGCCCCAAGATCATTGACTTCGGCATTGCCATCAGCATGTCCCGGGATGAGACGCAGGACAATGCCCGATATCTCAGCGCAGGTACCCGTGCCTACATGGCCCCGGAGCAACTTGATACTCAATCCGGCGGCATCGACATGCGCACCGATGTCTATGCGCTTGGCGCAGTGCTGGCCGAATCCCTGCTGATCTGCCACGACATGGGAACGTTCCAGGACAAGAAAATTGACAGCGCCACAGCCCGAGCCGGATTTCGTTCAACTCAGGGTAAGCGCGGCTCACTGGATGTCAACACCGCAATCGAGCTCAAGGCCATCAGTGTTCAAGCCATGGCGCCGGACCGCGAGGATCGCTATTCCTCGGTCTCGGCCATGGCTGAAGACTTGCGTCGATTCCTGGAGCATGAGCCTGTCAAGGCCCTGGCCGGTGGTCGCCTGTACAAGGCGCGGTGCTTTCTGCGCCGTCACGCCCTGGCGAGTGTCGCCGCCGGTCTGATCGTGCTGTCGGTCCTGGCGGGCACCGGGATGATGAGCTACGGATTAACCCAGGCCCAGCAGGGTCGTGCCGAGGCCGAATCGGCACTCGAACTCGCCGAGCAGCGCCGCAGTGACGCCGAAGAACTGATCCGGTTCATGCTGGGCGATTTCGCCACCCAGCTTCGACCGATCGGGCGTCTGGATCTGCTCGATGACATCGCGACCGAGGCGATGCGATACCTGGCCGAGCAGCCAATCACCGCCGATGCCGAGAGTGCCCTGAATCGTGCCCGGGCGCTGCGCACCCTTGGCGAGGTTCAGGCACAACGGCAACGACCGGAACAGGCCCGCCAGGTCCTGTTCCGTGCTGATGAGTTGCTGACCCCCTGGCGTGATCAACTTAGGTCCGAATATACCGATCTACACTTTGAATCCGGACAGATCGCGTTCTGGCTGGGCCGCATCGCCTTTCATGAGCGCGACTGGGACGAGGTTGAGCGTCATTGGCTGGGTTATCTCGACCACGCCATTCGTTATCGGGAAAGTGGGGGCGACGAGATCTCGGCCGGTTGGGAACTGGCCTATGCACACAACAACCTGGGCACATTGGCCGAGGCCAGGGATCGGCCACAGGTCGCGCTGGATTATTTCCAGGAGTCGGCCCGCATTCGCCAGGAGCTGGTGGATCCAAGGGAGGCTTCGGACCAACTCGCACTGGCCAACAACCTGTCCTGGGTCGGCCGGGTCCAGAATTCCATCGGCGATCCGCTGAATGCCTGGAAGAATTCGGCCGAAGCACTGAATATTGTCGCCGGGGCTTTGCAGGAACATCCCGACGACGCCCGACTGGTGCGGGCCGAAATCAACTTTCGGCTCATCCTGGCCCGGCTTTCTGAACGCCTGGGCCTGCACGAGGTCACCCGCTCGGTGCTATCCAGAGCCGTCATCCTGGCCAGGCAGGACGTCGCCATTGATCCAACCCAACCGCGTCGCCAGGCCATGCTGACGATGGCTGTCCTGCTGCATGCCCGCTCCCTGGGACCGAACCATGAAGACGGCCCAGCCACCCTGGAGCTCGCCCAGCAATCACTTGACATTGCCCGGGACCTTGGACTGGATGCCCGCCATTCCATTGAGCTCCCGGCATGGAATGCCCTGGCAATACTGGAGTTCAATCCGGCCTCATCGGACAGTGTCATGGGGGCAGCACAGCAGCTTCAGCAATTGAACGACCATCTCGAAGCACGTGAAAACGTCGATGACACCTGGTTGCCCCTGCTGGAGTTGGCCACCATGCTGATTATCGCTCTGGATCAGACATCTCACACGGTCGAGCCGAAAATCCTGACTGGCCTGGCGCAAAACCTGGACCGGATACCGGAAACTCGCCGCAACGATTTGCGCTATCGACTGGCCCAATCTGTCCTGCCCAATCTTGACCGCCAGGAACGACTTGACGCCAAGGCTCAGTTCAACGACCATCTGGCGGGCTTGCAGGCTGAGATCACTGACCTGCCCGTTTTCAAAGCCACTCTTAATCAGTCACCTTGAATAAAAACCTGAGGGAAAAACAATGAGTAATCAGAATGTCACCGTCAGCATTTCCGGACAAACCCCGAATTATGAAGTCACCCTGTCACCACCCGGTCCTTATGTCATCTCGGAGCGAGACTCAACCGTGACGTTAACCCTGGACGCAAACACGGCGCGATCCGGATTCCAGATTACCGGTATTGGCTTTGACGGCCGCCATCATGAAGAGGACACCGGTCCGGCTGAAAGTCAGTTGACCGCCCGAATTACCTCGACCAACCAACAGAATGACACGCTGGTTGTCACCGACAGCAAGTCCGAGGGCGGCCACTTTGAGTTCATCTTGCTCTATCAGGACCGCTCCGGCGTGATTTATGGCCTGGATCCGGAAATGCTCAACGAACCCTACTGACTCTTGCCATCAACCGCCAGGTATTGACCCATTCCGCCATCTACCTTGCACTTCCAGGATATGCCAAAGGATTAAACATGAGTCGTGTCTTCAACTTCAGTGCCGGCCCGGCCACATTGCCGGAAGCCGTATTGCAACAAGCCGCCGAGGAAATGCTCGACTGGCATGGATCCGGCATGTCGGTGATGGAGATGAGCCATCGCGGCAAGGAGTTCACCGACATCATCACGACGGCGGAATCCGACTTGCGCGAGTTGATGGCGATTCCTGATCATTACAAGGTGCTGTTCCTGCAAGGTGGCGCCAGTTTGCAGTTTTCCATGGTGCCGCTGAACCTGGCCGGACCCGATGAAAGCGCCGATTACATCAATACGGGGAGCTGGTCGAAGAAAGCCATTGCCGAGGCGAAACGATTCTGCAACGTCGCTGTTGCAGGCTCCAGCGCCGCAGACAATTTTACCTGGATTCCCGGGCAGGAGCAGTTGCAACTGAATGCTGATGCAGCTTACTGTCATATCACCACCAACAACACCATCTTCGGCACCGAATACCATGAACTGCCGGATACCGGCGTCGTGCCGCTGGTGGCCGACATGTCGTCGAATATTCTCTCGAAACCCGTGGATGTCAGCCGCTTTGGACTGATCTATGCCGGCGCCCAGAAGAACATCGGGCCTTCCGGGCTGACTGTCGTGATCATCCGCGAGGACCTGATCGGGCGTGCTCGTGAAAGTGTACCTGTGATGCTCGAGTACAAGACTCATGCCGATGCCGGCTCCTGCTACAACACCCCGCCGACCTACGGTATCTACATGGCCGGACTTGTATTCAAGTACCTCAAGGGCCAGGGTGGATTGAAATCCATACAGCAAGCCAACCGGAAAAAGGCGGCAAAGCTTTATGCAGCGATTGACGAAAACGACTTCTACAGTAGTCCGGTTCGCCGCCAGGATCGATCGACCATGAATGTGCCTTTCACACTGGCCGACCCGGATCTCGACAAGACCTTTCTCGAGCATGCCGAAAGCAAGGGTCTGCTCAACCTGAAAGGCCACCGCTCGGTCGGTGGCATGCGCGCTTCCATCTACAACGCTATGCCGGAAGAAGGCATTGATGCCCTGATCGAGTTCATGAAGGAGTTTTCCGATCGTCATGGCTAAGGTGCTGATCAGCGACAAGATGTCGCCCACGGCCGCAAGAGTTTTTGAGGAAAACGGAATCGAGGTGGATGTCAGGACTGGCCTCGCCCCCCAAGAGCTGGCCGGAATCATTGGCGACTACGATGGCCTGGCCGTGCGATCATCGACCCGGGTCACTGCCGAACTTCTGGATGCGGCCGAAAGACTGCGCGTGATTGGTCGCGCCGGAGTAGGCGTCGACAACATCGACATGAAGGCAGCATCGCAAAGAGGCGTGATCATCATGAACACGCCTTTCGGCAATACTGTGACGACCGCCGAACACGCCATCGCGTTGATGGTTTCGGCCGCCCGAATGGTCCCGCAGGCCACGGCTTCCATGCGAGCTGAAAAATGGGAGAAGTCCCGCTTCATGGGGATCGAAATCAACAACAAGACGCTCGGCGTGATCGGCACCGGCAACGTCGGTAGCCTGGTTATCGAGCGTGCCCATGGACTGGGCATGAGAGTCATCGCTTATGACCCTTATATTTCTCACAAGCGTGCCGATGATCTGGGAGTGGAGCTGGTCGAGATGGATGATTTGTATGCACAGTCTGATTTCATCACCGTGCATACACCCATGACCCGCGCCACCATTCACATGATTGATGAGAATGCCTTTGGAAAGATGAAGCAAGGTGTCATCATCATCAATGCCGCTCGCGGCGGCATCGTTGATGAACAAGCCCTGGACGCGGCACTGGAGTCAGGCAAGGTCAGGGCTGCGGCCCTGGATGTATTCGAGAACGAACCCGTCCGCGGTCACCAACTGATGCGTCACGAAGGCTTCATCTGTACACCGCATCTGGGGGCATCCACCATGGAGGCCCAGGAGCGGGTTGCTGAACAGGTCGCTCGGCAGATCAGCGACTACCTCAAACGCGGCGTTATTCAGAATGCACTCAATATCCCTTCAGTGGCCGAGGATGAAATGCATTTGTTGCAGCCCTATCTGAATCTGGGAGAACGATTGGGCTCGATCCTGGGCCAGATTTCCAAGGGCGGCATGAAACGACTGGAAATCGAATACGCCGGGGAAGTCTCCGGTTACAACCACAAACCGATCACCACCACCATACTCAAGGGGCTGCTCGATCCAATACTTCAGGACTCGGTCAACCTGGTCAATGCTCCTTTGCTGGCCGAGCAACGAAATATCGATATTGTCGAGACCACCCGTCAAATGGCTGGAGAGCTGACCAGCCGAATCCAGGTCAGGCTGGTCACCGAAGAACGCGAATGGGTGGTCGACGGCACCACGGTCAATGGCCTGCCGCGGGTGGTGGGCATGAACGGCATCGAGGTGGATTTCGTGGCGCAGGGCCGAATGTTGTTCATGACCAACTGGGACCTGCCGGGGCTGATCGGGCGCATCGGCACCATCCTGGGCGATGCCGGGATCAACATCGCCGGATTTCAGCTTGGCCGCAAGAAACCCGGCGGCAGCGTTATTTCATTCATCAGCATCGATGATGAAGTTCCTGACTCGCTGCTCGAAAAGCTGGCTGCCGCCGAGCATGTCAAAAGCGTGCGGCAGGTTGAGCTTTGAGGGTTTGGAGCTCCAAGGGGTCAGAGGTCAGTCCAGGGTAGTACTGGTGCGCGTGCGCTGCCAAAGCAATTCATCACACCACGGGTACACCGAACAGAATCGGGTGCAGCCAGAAGGCGAAGGCGGCGTAAAGCCCGAGGCCGCCAACTATGACAATGATGTCATTGACCGGTGAGGCGGGAAGTTGTGGGGTATCCGAACTGGCACTGCGACGTCCCACCGAAATGCGATCAACCACTGCCCAAACCAGAAAACCGCCAAACAGCAGTACCGCGGCCAGGGTGCCGTTGATCAGCAGATGGGCCAGCGCCCAGGCCTTGACCGCAACCAGCATGGGGTGCTTGAGCATATTCTGGATGCGGCCGGGGAAATAGGCCGCCAACAAGGCCGGGAAGACCAGCAGCATCAGCAGCATGTTCACGTGTCGAAGCCAGCCCGGTGGGTGGTAAAGCCAGGTCGGGTCCATTCTGGCCTGCCCATAGCCCATGACGATCATCACGAAACCAACCAGGGCGATCAGACTGTACAAGCCCTTGAATCCCCAGGGTCCCACCCTGCTAACCAGACTCGAACGAACCGGTTCGGCCACAATGCGCAGCGAATGCACACCGAGAAACAGGATCAATCCCAGAATCAGCAGGGTCATGGTAAGGCGCTCCAACATAACAAACGATGGTCCCATTCTGCCATGATCGGATCAAAATAGTCTCCCAACTGATAATATTGCCGGGATACCCTAAGGGACTTCATGCGTTTGACAGGTCATGGGCCAGACTCAAATAAAACCAATTGTCAGCATTCGCCACCTCCACGACGATCTGGAACGGCGATGCCATTCACTCAGAAGTGATCGAGATGGGGTGACCCGATCACGCGCTGTGGTCGAGACCGCACTTGAGCGAGATGAAGCGCTTTACGGGATCAATACCGGGTTCGGGGTGCTGGCCAACAAGCGAATCAGTGCCGATCAGTTGGGCCAGTTGCAACGCAACCTGCTGTTATCCCATGCCTGCGGCACCGGCGAACCAGCGCCGGTGGAAATCTCGCGATTGATGCTGAAACTCAAGATCCATGCCCTGGGGCTGGGTCAATCAGGTATTTCGCTGCCGGTGTTTAATCAGTTGCTGGCCTTTGCCGAACATGACATCGTGCCCTATATTCCCTCGCGCGGCAGTGTCGGGGCCTCGGGCGATCTGGCGCCGCTGGCCCATATGAGCCTGCCACTGATTGGTCAGGGCCAGTGCTGGAAAGCCGATTTTTCGGGTCCGGAACCGGCTTCCGAAACACTCAAGCGCCACGAGCTGAAGCCGGTGGAGCTGGCTGCCAAGGACGGCCTGGCCCTGATCAACGGCACCCAATTGATGCTGGCCTATGGTGCGTTCGTTCTACATCGAACCCAGCATCTGCTCGATGCCGCCGACATTCTCGGCGCCATGAGCCTGGAGGCCTTGCAGGGTTCGGCTCGCCCCTTTGATGCGCGGGTGCACACGGTACGCCCTCATCCGGGCCAGATCAAGGTCGCAGAACATATTCGCCGCCTGTTGAAAGACTCCGAAATCCTGGAATCCCATCGTGATTGCGGCAAAGTCCAGGATCCCTATTGTCTGCGCTGCATTCCGCAAGTCCATGGCGCCAGCCGCGATGCCCTGGCCCATTGCAGCATGGTCGTCGAGCGCGAACTGAATTCAGTCACCGATAACCCGCTGGTGTTCGACGACGGCGACATCATCTCCGGCGGGAATTTCCACGGCCAGCCGCTGGCCTTGTCGCTGGACTACGCCGCCATCGCCCTGGCCGAAATCGCCAGCATTTCCGAGCGCCGCACCTACCTGCTGCTGGAAGGCCACGATGGCCTGCCCAAGCTGCTGATGAAGGACACCGGCATCAATTCCGGCTTCATGATCCCGCAGTACACGGCCGCCGCCCTGGTCAGCGAGAACAAGGTGCTGTGCCACCCGGCCAGCGTCGATTCCATCCCGACCTCGCTGGGCCAGGAAGACCACGTCTCCATGGGCTCGATCAGCGCCCTGAAGCTGTTGACCGTGCTGCACAACGTCGAGCGTGTGCTGGCGGTGGAAATGCTCACCGCAGCACAGGCACTGGACTTCCGCGCACCGCTTAAACCCGGGCTCGGTGTACGACAAGCCCATGAGAGGGTCCGCGAGCGTGTCGCCCACGCCCGCGAGGACTATGAGGTTGGCGCCGACATTGACGCCTGTACTCGCCTGCTGCGTTCGGGGGACTGGGTAAAAGCGGTCATCTCGAATGGGTGAAGCGCTGACGCTGGCAGGCCAAAACCTGCTCTCGCCCATCGTGCTGTCGTTTGTGCTCGGTCTGGTTGCCGCGCTGGCTCGATCCAATCTGAGCATTCCCGAGGCCATTGCCAAGGGGCTGTCGATCTACCTGCTGTTTGCCATTGGACTCAAGGGCGGCGCCGAAATCGCTGCCACCGGATTGACGGCGCTGATCGGATTGGCGTTGATCGCAGGTTTCCTGTTGTCCGCGCTGATTCCCCTGCTGGCCTATGCCTTGCTGCGCCTGATGACCCGGCTGGATCGGACCAATGCCGCGGCCGTCGCCGGTCATTACGGATCGATCTCGATTGTTACCTTTGTGGCCGCCTCATCGCTGTTGCAATCAATGGGCGTCTATTTCGAGGGCTGGCTGGTGGCCGTGGCTGCCGTGATGGAGGCCCCGGCGATCCTGACCGCGCTGTGGCTGGCAGGACGGTCGAGCAACGGCGGCGAGGGGCTGCCATGGCGCGAAATCAGCCTGAACGGTTCGATCGTCCTCCTGCTCGGGGCTTTTCTGATCGGCTGGATTACCGGGCCGGCCCGCCTGGCCGAGGTCGAGGGCCTGTTTTCCACGCCGTTCAAGGGCGTGCTGTGCCTGTTTCTGCTCGACATGGGCCTGGTGGCCGGGCGCGGCCTGCGCAACAGCGCCCACCTGCTCCGACCCGGCCTGATCGCCTTCGGCGTTGTAATGCCCGTCATCGGCGGGGGGATCGGAATTGTCACCGGTTGGGCACTGGGCCTGACGACCGGCGGCATGGCCATACTCGGCACACTGACCGCCTCGGCATCCTATATCGCCGTACCGGCTGCCATGCGCGTGGCCCTGCCCAAGGCCAATCCGTCCATTTACCTGACTCTTTCACTGGGCATAACCTTTCCCTTCAACCTGGCGCTGGGCATCAGCCTGTACCTGATGCTGGCCCGCTGGCTGAGTGGAGGCTAATCATGCAAACACACGCTGCCAAGCGCATCGAGATTCTTATCGAGACACCCGCCCTGCGCATCCTGCGCCGCTCGCTGGAAAACTCCGGAGTCAAAGGGTATTCGATCCTGCCGGTGATGGGCGGTTACGGCCGTACCGGCTCCTGGTCACGTGAAGGTGAAGTCGGCGTGGCCAACAGCATGGTCAAAGTGCTTTGCCTGGTCGCGCCCGATCGCGCCGAGCAGGTGCTGGAGGCGGTATTCAAGGTCGTTCACCGGCAGGTCGGCGTCATTTCAGTCAGTGACTGCGAGGTCGTAAGGCGTGAGCGATTCTGAAAAACACAATTCAGTGAACCGATTGACCAACGTCTAGACCCTGCACCGGGTAGTGCCGGATGGCAGCCAGGCCAAGGTGAATGCCATCAGCAATGCGACACTGGTATGGCAGGATGCAAGCATCCTCTGGAGTGGTCCGGCGGCTGAACTGCCGGGTCGTGCGCCAAGAGCGTTTCTGATGGCCTATGGGCGAGGCTGCGCAGTCCCGCTCATGCTGTACAGCAATTGTTCCAGTTGCATCAACCTGTCTTCGAGCTCGTCATTTCGACGGTGCAGCGCAGCGATCTCGGCATCCTTCTTCTGTACGAGCAGATAGACTCCCTGAATGGCCGCCAGCGCAACGCCGTCGGCGTCCAGTGTGGCAATGTGGGTCTCGCTTGCTCCCAGGCCAAACGCCGCGTGGAAATCCTGCGCCATCGGTCCCATGTGCTGCACGTTGGCCGAATCGTCGATGTAGTTCCACCATGAAATGGGAATCGAGGCCAGACGCTGGGCGACATCAACCGGATCAACCGGCACAATATTGCGTTTGACATTGCGATCAGAGATCGATGACCACGACGTGGCGTTGGCAAGCGCCTGCACACCAAGTGAAGCGTTGGCATTCGTAAACAACCGGTAACCATTACTGAAACGAGCCTGGAAACGGTTGGCCTGATTCGAGGAAATATCGGCATTGGTTGAATCGGCGAGCACGAACGATCCCTGATGATCGGCCTTGGCACGGCGGCCAGCAGCAAAGCTGTATGTGCCGGCGGCAGCATTATCCCTCCCGCCGGGGACAGTGGCGTACTGACCCGTAGCCGCGTTGAAGTTGCCTCCACCGACAGTCGCCCAACTGTTGGTAGCAAAGTTTTGCTGCCCGCCGCTGACGGTAGCGCTCAAGCCGGAGGCGATATTGTCGTTGCCGCCGCTGACGGTAGCGCTTTCGCCGGTCGCCGAATTGTCAATACCGCCGCCAATCGTCGCGTAATCGGCACTGATGGTGTGCCAGACTACTTCTGACCCGCCACCACCAATCGTTGCTCCCGAGACCCCTGGCTCCACCACGTTCGAGCTCGACCCACCGACAACGTTGGGACTTTCGGTATTCTGGAACACGCGCAGACCGGGCAGGATCAGGCCCGTGCCGCTTGTACCCTCTTGAACGTGCAGCCGTGCATCGGGGTTGTTGATGCCGATCCCGACAGCACCGGAGACGGCAAGTGCACCAGCCGGCGGAGGATTGGTGTTCATGTTGGAGCCGACGCCGACGCCACCAGTGCCGTAGATGCGGAATCGGGTGGTATTTCCCACGATCACTCGCATGGCGGCCTCGCCGCTTTCGGATTGCACGCGCAGGCGATCACCGCCTGTGCCGGTACCGACAGCAAAGCTTCCGGTGATATCCGCATTACCGGCAACGCTCAGCCGATTGGCCGGCACGCTGGTGCCGACACCCACATTGCCGCCGCTGTAATGGATCCCGCCGCCCGACACCGACCATCGACTGCTAAGCGGTGCCGAGGAAGCATTCAATGCGTTGAGCGCCAATGGTGTGGCCGTGATGGGTTGGCGTGGGTCAAGAATTTGACCGTCGATCTCGATTTCCAGCCACTTGGCTTCACTACCAAACACGCTTCCAAAGTCGAGTTCGACCTGGAACAACCCATCGATGACTTCAACGCTCAATACGATATCGTCTCCACTCTGGCTGCCGCCAAGTGCGTCATTCCATAGCCGAAATGTCATTGGCAAACTATTGCCACTGTAAGGCTCCAAGCCCTGCTGCAGGTGCCCCTGGTAGGTGATTCGTTCTGAGACCGGTTCGAAAAACCCCGCATATGCCACCTGAATGATAGAGGCAAACAGAAGGGCAGGCAGAATTGTCCATGGGCACAATTCAATCATTTGTTTCGTCATGTTCTTTCCTCCGCTTCCGGTTCACCTGGCAATAGAGTAGAGGTAGATGGTAACCACGAGACGACCCGGAAACCTGAAGATTTGTTGAACTTTTGTTGAACTCCTTTGGCCCCGCTGCCGGCTCGCTTGACACGGGAGTTAATAAGTTCACCAGTTGTACTGGGTGGGCAGGCCGAATAGTTTCTGGCCCCAGTAGTCAGTCGCGATGTCAATCTTCGTGGGTCGCCCCTCCGAAGCCGCCTTGATCGAATCGACCGCCAGATCGATCGACTCCGACATAATGCCCCCGGCCACGGCCAGCGGCAGCGCCGGGCCTGATGAGGCTGCCGCCGCAAGTCCAACCCCGAGCTTGGTGCCACCGCCAACGACATCCGCCGATCCGCCAATCACATCCCCCTGACCAATCTGATCGATACCGGTACCAACCTGCCAGCCGGCACCCGCAGCATCCAGCACGCTGAGGAAGTTGCCGGTATGACCGGAATCATACAGCGGCAGCCCTTCGAAAAGATCATTCGCAATCGCCAGATTGCCGGCATTGTCGATCAGGTTCGATGGTCCTCGGCCGGACGGGTCATGACGATTGACCGGGTCGCCGGTTGCGAACAGGAACAGGTTGGCCTGCCCCCCATTGAACAGAATCGGGTCGCGAGTCGTGAAGCGGCCGATCGACGGATCATAGTCGCGGGCGCCGAAACGAACCAGTCCGGTATGGGGTTCGTGCATGCCGCCACGATAAGCCAGCGGCAGAATGGTCCAGGCGCTCGGATCGCTGGTGATGGCGCCAAACTCATCGGTGACCATTTGTTCCATGATGTCGCCGGTAGCGACATCGACCACCATGCGAGGGGTGCCGCGATGGTCGCGAACGACCAGCAAGGTGTCATCGTGATGAATGACATAGTCCGGGGTAGCCGGGTGCAGCGCGTAGACAAAACGCGTCCGAACGCTGCCATCGGCTTGCAACTCCAACAAGGGACTGGCGCCCGTGCCATAAACCCAGCCCGCGACAGGCTCGTCATCCACCAGGCGGGTGACGCGCCGGTCGGCGGCATCATGACGATGCGCAATCACACTGCCGTCAGGCAGGATCAGGGAATGCAGCAGTCCGGCTGCATCGTAATTGAAGACAATGCTCTCGGCGCCGTCGGTGATCGTCGTCAGGTCCCCGGCCAAATCGTGATCGTAACTGCGACCGGCATACTCGATCAGGCGATCGTCAGCGGCATAGACACCAACGGCAAGGTCAGGCCCGCTCACTAGATTGCCGTTGGCATCGTAGCCATAGTTTCTTTCCATGCTCGGCCCGCCCTGCGGCGTCTCGACGGCAGCGACCAGCCTGCCGACCAGATCATAGCCATAGCTCCAGGTGGTCGTGGAACCATTGATCGTTTCGGTTCTCTCGACCACCCGGCCCAGTGCATCCCGACCGAGAATGGCTTCACTGAACAGGGGCAGACCGTCATGAGTCGCGGTAATCGCCAACAGCGCGCCAAAGTCGTCGTAGGTGTAGCTGACCACTGTATCGCCGATCGACCGGCTGGTCACATAAGCACTGCCCGGGTCGCGGCTGATCGACTGCTCGCCGACCAAGACAGGGAAGCCGTCATCGTCGAACTCGGTCGCAATGCTCAAACCACCGATGGTCTCCGAAATGCGCCGGAACGCATCGTCATACGCATAGTCGATCTCGATCGAGGCATCAAACTCGTTACCCAGGCTGTGTTCAACCGTCAGGCGCTCGAGCAGCAGCCCATCATGAGCAAAGCTCTGGACGGCATCGGCCGTGGCCTGCACAAGCTGGCCAGTCACCGGGTCAAAGCTGACCGCAATACCCAGCGCGTCACCACTGCGGGCGATCGGGCGCCGGTCCTGCCATGTGTAAATCAACTCAGTGCCATTGGCCCGTTGTACATCGGTCAGGGCGCCATGGGTATCGAAGCTGTAGGTAGTGTTTGCATCACCCGGGGCAATATGGGCCGCGATTCGATCGCGATCATCGAATACCTGACCATGCGAAAGGCCACCGGGCGGCGTGATGTCGGTCAGATTGCCATGCTCGTCTCGCTCGATCGAAATCACCTGGCCATCAGGCAACGTTCGACTCAGGCTGCGACCCATGGCATCTCGCTCAACCTGGGTGGCCTGGCCGAGCGCATCGGTGCGAGTGACGATATGGCCACCTTCATGGACAAAGCTGGTGATCCTTTCCTGCCCCGCCTCGCCCTCGATCACTGAGACGACCCGGCCCTGAGGATCCCGAACCCAGGACACCGGCGCCTCGCCGGGCAGATCCAGGTGTTCCAGCCGATGCCAGGCATCCAGCGTCGCGACACTGACCCGGCCCTCCGGCGTGGTGGTGGTCCAGGTCCGATCGGCTGCATCGAACACGGCGATCGTTTCCCGACCATCGACCATGCGGCGCTCGGTCAATGTGACGAGCGTTCCGTTGCCATCCAGGTCCACTTCTCTGAGGCGCGTCGTGATGCGCGCCGGGCGATCTTCGTCAGCGGTCATCAACCATCGCTCGGATTCATAGCTCGCGGCTGCCCCGAAGCGCGGGTCGGCCGCGCGCCATGAAATGGTGCTGGTTCCATCCGGATAGAACTGTTGAATGGAACCATCCAGCTGAACTTCCTGCACCGTTACCAGACCGGCCTCATCGGTCAATTCGCGCCGAAATCCGCCATTGGGACGACGCAAGACTCGAATCGAACGTGTGCCGGCATCCGGATGAGTCATGACGGTCAATACCTCATTCAATGCATGGCTCTGTTCCAGACTGGTCACGCCGCCGTCCGGGTCAGTAGCCGTATGCAGGTGCCCGAGCGAGTCATAAGTGAACGAATAGGTGGTCACGGCATCGCTACGCTCGCCGGTGATGGCAGCCAGCAAGCCATCTTCGGTCTTGGCCAGGTCGATGCTGTGCCCATCCGGGCTCATGATGCTGGAGAGATAGCCCTGGCCGTCAACGGTCAATTCGGTGACCTCGCCAAATGGCGCAACGATCGCGGTTGGTCGGCCCGCGCCGTCGCGCAGAATCTGGGTCGTCAAGGTGGTATCCGGCCCGGTGTGATCGACGACGGCCGCCAGCCGACCGGCCGAATCGTATTCGAACTCGCGCAGGACCGTGCCAGTCAGCGCCGAAATCACCCGAAGGTGGCGGCCGTTCTGGCTGAAGACGTCGAGCAGTCGCCCATTCGCATCCGGAAAGGCAATTTCCTCGGTGCTCAAGTCTTCTCCTCGGGGTGACAAGCGAAGGACACGCCAGCGCCGTAAACCGGTTGGAGATCCGGGATTTTCGACCACATAGATGCTGCCATCGGGCCCGGCGGCAGCAATCGTTGCGCCGCGCAAGCTGGTGTTGATCGCAAAGGCGCCGACCTCGGCCCGGTCGAAACTCCCCCCCACGCCGCCATAGCCCATCACGCTGGAAACCAGTCCATCGCTCGAGACCCTTCGAACCCGCGCAGACGGCCCGCTGAGCAACATCGATCTGTCGGGGGCAAGATTGATCGCCGTACCCGAACCCAGCGGTGCGTCACGGAGTAGCCCGCCGTCGCCATTGGGCAGGTTGGCGCCATAACTGGCCGCCGGCTGGAAGCCTCCGCGCACCTGCAGCTCCCCGGTGGGCAACAGCTCGAGCAGTCCCAGGGCCTGGCCCGGCGGCCCGCCGACCGTGATGAAATACAGTGAGTCACGTTCCGACAACGCAATCGGCGAATCCGAGAAACTCTCCACGCGCGGACAGTCATAGAACCAGTCCAGATCGAACTCTGCCGGCACCGGCCCGGTACAGCTGGTGCCGCTGTGCCCGGGACGCCCGTGCCCCAGAACCGTGTGAATCAGGCCTTCGGGGCCAACCCGGCGAATCCGGTCGACCACGCTGCTGCTGGCCCCATGATCGAGCCAGATCGAGCCGTCCTGGGAAACGGCCATGAAGTAAGGCATGCCGAGGCCGGCCTCAGTCGCCGGGCCACCGTCGCCACAGTTGTCGGTTGCGGGACAAACATCGACATCACCGACATAACCGACGACCGAGCTGATGATTCGGGTTTCAGGATCGACCCGGCGAATCCGTCCGGTAGTAAAAGTATCGGCCATCAACAGCGCGCCATCCGGTGCAATCGCCAGGGACAGGGCGCCGGTGTAGGCCTCGTTGGCCGGCCCACCATCGCCGCACAGCTCACCTTTGCCCCAAACACATTCGTTTTCCTCGAAATCGGTCCACAGATCGGTGAACGAACCGACACCGGCATAGGTCTCGATGATTCCGGTCTGCGCATCAATGCGGCGAATTCGAGTGCCATCGATTTCGGCCAGAAAAATCGTGCCATCAGGTGCGACGACGATTTCCCGGATGAAGCGCAGCTCGGCTTCGGTCGCCGGTCCGCCATCACCGCAGGGATCCATGAAACCGCATGAAGTGCCTTGCTCGATTTCCTCCAGGCCCGCGACGTGCTCGACGATGTAGCTGTTGATCGAGGCGGCCGACTCACGGACGCCGCCATGGCCGTAATGCAGCGTCCGCGCCATCGGGTCATAACGATGATGCCCCGAAATCGTCCAACCGCCGAGACCGACGCCGTCGGCATGGAGGCCACCGGCAGAGACTGTAATGACCGACTCGGCGCGCGCATCGAGCAACAGGCGCGTCGGCACGCCGGTTCCGCCCAGTCCGGGACGACCAAAGGCTGCTCCGGGCGGGATGCTGGCCAGTTCGGCCGGATACCGATAGACCACGGAGACCCGGGCATGGTGCGCACCATCGACGCGGCGGCCAAACACATCACGCCCGTCCCAGACAAACTCGGCGGTCAGGTCGGGAACCAGATCCTCGGTCGAGTAGTGCCAGATCAGCGTTCTGCCCAATACGTTGATCTGGACCGTTGCATTGTCGAGAAAATCGGGCACCGGTCCGGAAATCACGGGAATCCGGATCAATCCCTTGCGGCCGGCCTGGCGATCGGCCGAGTGAACCAGGGACAGATCAGTGCCGGCCAGCGGCACCGTCTCGATCAGGTTGCGCGATTCCGGCACAATGCGGCCGAATCCCGGCTCGATCGGGGCGGAGGGTTGGGGCGTGCCGACATCGCCGTTGTGCTGGGAATCCGG
>SL_3KL_010_SEDDRAFT_10000467_pt1 | contig 33125 bp, 24 predicted proteins | sample SodLakKL_010_SED_2_FD_10381 | JGI IMG/M metagenome (IMG submission 10381)
AGTATAATGGAAGCCACTATTCTCAAGTGGTTGAAAAAGGAAGGTGATTCAGTCGAAATGGATGAAACCATACTCGAAATCGCCACCGACAAAGTGGATAGCGAAATTCCCTCGCCCGTGGATGGCGTAATCTCGAAAATTCTTTTTCCCGAAGATGAAGTGGTTGAAATCGGTAAGGTGATAGCCCATATTGAGACAGAAGGTGAAGAGGGGGATGTGCAATCCTCTCCGGCAGTGGCAGAGCCCGCTCCGGAAGACCAGGCCGCACCTTCTGCAGAAGCGGCTGAGTCAAGCCCGGAAAAGGAGAAAGATGAAAAGCCAGACCCTTCTCCGCAAACGGCTTCTCAACCTGTGAGTGAGGAAGAACTGAGACCGGGTTCAGTAGGGGCCTCAAAAAAGTTTTACAGCCCACTGGTGAGAAGTATCGCATCCAAAGAAGGTGTAACAGCCGCTGAACTGGAAGCCATTTCCGGATCGGGGATGAGCGGACGCGTCACCAAAAACGATATTCTAAATTACCTGGAGCAGCGGGCCGCGGGTAAAGTTGCAGCTCCGGCGGCACATTCTCAGCCACAAACCCAACCCCAAACTCAGCCCACGGCGGAAACCAAACAAACCGGTGCACCCGTAAGTGCCGGGCCCAATGAAGAGGTTATTGAAATGGACCGCATGCGCAAGATGATTGCACATCACATGGTAGAGTCCAAGCAGACTTCACCCCATGTGACCTCATTCGTTGAAGCAGATGTGACCAATCTCTTTACCTGGCGAAGCAAGAACAAAGATGCTTTTATGAAAAAGTACGGGGAGAAGATCACCTTTACCCCAATTTTTATGGAGGCGGTCTGCAAGGCAATCAGGGATTTCCCAATGATCAATATTTCAGTGAAGGGAGAGCACATTATAAAAAAGAATGATATCCACATAGGAATGGCCACTGCACTGCCCAATGGAAACCTGATTGTCCCTGTGATAAAAAATGCAGACAGGTATAACCTCGCAGGACTAGCTGCTGCAGTTAATGACCTTGCGAAAAGAGCAAGAGAAAACAAACTCGGTCCCGATGAGATACAGGGTGGCACATTCTCCCTGACCAATGTGGGGACTTTTGGCAATGTAATGGGTACACCCATTATCCCACAGCCGCAAGTAGCAATACTCGCCACCGGAGCGATCCGGAAAAAACCCGCAGTGGTAGAGACCGAATACGGAGATGTAATTGCTATAAGGCAAATGATGTATCTGTCTCTATCTTACGACCACAGGGTGGTTGACGGCTTCCTGGGTGGGTCATATGTGAGGAAAGTAGCAGATTATCTGGAGGCCTTTGACCCGGACAGGGAAATTTGAACAAGGTGAATTGCGTTTTCTCGTTCACGGATGCTTATTTTGTCTGATTTATAAGCGAAATCTGCGAGTCTTCGTTGAAATGTTCATTCTCACGGTGTAACTAATTAGGTATTATTTGCAGTAGCACCTGTGAATTGGAAGAATTGGAGACAAGTGCCGGGTAAAATTTGTAAAATTTAATTAGCTGAATTAGAAAGGGATGAAGTGCAAAGGGTGTTTTTCACGCTGGACTTTTTGCGGTGTGTTTCTCTTAATGCCCCTGCTGGTCAATGGTCTATATGCGCAAAAGGAGTATTTGTACCACCGCAGCACAGCAGACACCTTCTTCATGCACAAGCATTACGAAAGGGCACTTGACGAGTACAACAGCGCACTGTTTTTCAATCCCAATGATCAGCAATCACTTGAAGGAAGGGCAATGTCGCTATACAAAACAGGCGACCTCCGGACAGCAGATTCCGCCCTGGTGCATATTTTTCGTACAGTTGAAGAGCCCTCCCCTGAAATGACCCGACTCAGGGCCATGATCCTCCATCACCGATTTGAATTTGACGAGGCAATCGCTTCTTATAAAGACTTTCTCAGGCTCATACCAAAAGACCATCCCGACCGGCAAGTAATTCGGAATAAAATAATGAGAGCTTCCACAGGATTGAGAATACCCGGCAGGAGAATGGATGTGATGGTTGAGAACATGGGACCTGATATTAATACCCGAGGCAATGAAATCAGACCGCTCTTTTCACCAAATATCCCTGAACGGATTTATTTTTCATCTAATCGACAAGGAGCAACAGGGGGTATGACTGATTTAATGGGAGTGCCCGACACAGTCTTTGGGCACTACTCATCCGATATGTACATGGCAGACCTCTCCGGAGGCGAGTGGGTAAATATCCGCCATATCAACCAAGATTTGAATTCACCTATTCACGACCTGGCTTTGGATTTCTCCAATCAGGGTCGGGTGCTCTACTATTTTCGAGGATTCTCATTGGAGGTGGGCCGGGTTTTTACAGACACTTTTGGAATAGAAAGGAGTGAGGCCGGGAAATTGGCGCCCTTTGATTCGCCTTTTGTCCCGGAACTTGGGGACCAGGGATTGACCTTTGTCAATGATTCCACTATTCTCTTCGCCAGCAATCGACCGGGTGGATACGGAGGATTCGATATATACATGGCCATGCGGAGAAATGGGGAGTGGAGTGAACCGCTGAATCTGGGACCTGAAGTCAATAGCGAGTACGACGAATTGGACCCATTTATGACCGCAGGAGGTAGAGAACTGTTTTTTTCATCCAATCGTCTCAGCAGTATTGGAAAATTGGATATCTTTCATGCACATTGGAACCCGGAGACCAGGACCTGGTCCTGGGTGGAGAATATAGGACGGCCGCTGAATTCCGCGGGCAACGATCGATTCTTTCGAATATCAAATGACGGAAATACCTCTGTTTTTGCTTCAGACAGACCCGGTGGCAGGGGAGGCTATGATCTCTATCTTGCCTATTTTCGAAACGCATGGGAAGACCAGTTCGAATCCATGGACAGCATGATTGTCAATTCACTATTCCCATTGCCCGTAGTCCCTGACTTTTTGCAGTTTGATGCAGACTGGGTACTCGCATTTTTAGAAAAAATGAAAGAAGTTCCGGTAGGAATTCCCCCAGTGGAGGACGAACCGGTTGAAGTGCCGGAGGAAATACCTGGTGAAGAGGAAGAGAAGGAGGAGGTTGTAATTGAGGAAGCTGTAAAAGAGGAAGCGGAGGAAAAAGTCGAGGAGGTTGAAGAAATTGAATGGGTAGTCGAGCCATTTTACTACGGAAGTGACGGCGAGATTCTTTTTGAGGACAATATTAAAAAAGCGGACCGTTTGGCGAGAATACTCCGCGCAAAACCACAGGTAAAATTAAAGCTATCCGGATTTTCAGCAGGTTCATCCCCTCTTCATCTGGATCTGTTTTTTTCGATCAATAAAGCAGAGGCTGTTGCGAATTTGCTCATTGACAAGGGGATTGAACCAGAGCGAATTACCGTTGTTGGTTATGGGTCTCAATACCCGGTGGCCCTGAATCATATTAACAGAGAGCCATACTATGCCGGGCAGGAGGCCAACAGAAGGGTAGTGCCCGCTTTGTATAAGAATGGTAGAAAATTAGAAGGGGTGGAATTGCGCGGAAAACTTGAACCCGAAGCCTATTTGTCCTCCCGGTACAGAGATTTTTTGGCAGATCGCTCGGGGGTTTACTTTAAGGTCCAAATATCAGCCACCAGATCAATGCTCAATGTGGATGCGCTCAACCGGTATTCTCATCCGAAAATAGAGAGAAACATGGATAGTGAATTTTACCGCTACTCGGTGGGTTTTAATCAAACTTATGATGGAATAAGAGATTTTCGGGATCAGGTTCGCGCGCGGGGAATTGATGGGGCCTTTATTGTACCGTATTTAGAGGGTAAGAGGATCCAGGGTGAGTTGATTAGAGAATTAAGTGGTATCTTTGAAGAATTAAAACATTTAAACTGATTTGGAATGAAGAGATTGGACTTTTTTTCCGAGAGCTTGAAGAATCTGAAGGAGGTGGGAACTGTGACAAGGAGTTCTCGTTACCTGTGTCGCAGTATTGCAAGGCAAATTGACTTCGAAAAGGCAGATACCATTGTTGAACTCGGCGCCGGAGATGGGGTGATTAGTCTGCACTTGCTCAAGCAAATGAAACCGGACTCCAAACTCATCGTTTTTGAGATAAACGAGGCATTCTGCAATCAGTTGGAAGAAATAGACGACCCCAGGTTTTTTTTCTACAAGCGCTCAGCTGAAGAACTTGGAGATGTGCTGAGGGAAATGGATATCGATGAAGTTAGTTACGTCGTTTCTGCTCTTCCCTTTACAGTTTTTCCGGAAAAAGTAGCGGAGAGCATAGTAGATCAGTGCCGGAAATCGCTTGTCCCAATGGGTAAGTACGTGCAAGTGCACTACTCACTGGTAAAAAAGAATCTGTACAAAAAGATTTTTGGCAATGTGAAGGTGAATTTTGTTCTTAAAAACCTGCCTCCGGCCTTTCTACTGGTGAGTTTTAGAAATGAAGAGGTCTCTGGCAATGGCAGTGATGTTGGGTAATTCTTTCACTGTCTCCTCCTTTTTGGAAAACACATAAAAATATCCTCCTCCGCCCGCTCCGCAGAGTTTTAAATAATAAGTCTCATTCAGCATTCCCCGCTGCCATATTCCCCTTATTCCCTCAGGTATCATAGGTTCAAAGAATTCGTATTGAAACAGGCTGATCTGTCGCAATTCGAGCCAGAGGTTTTCCGGTTGGTGGTTCAGGTAGGCTAAAATAGCTCTGTTAACAGATGGGATGTAATCATTTTTCAGGACCAGCTCACTTTCAGGTTCATTCACCTTTTTGCGATACAATGGAACAAGCGCTGCGGTATTACGCCTGATTTTGCTGTCTAAAAGACCGGTGAAAAAAGGGGGATTTCCAACTGAATCGTGGATTTCAGGGATTAGAGTTTTTTTGTCTTGAAGCAATACGGGTTTTTCCAAAAAACTCACGAGTGGATCCATTCCCGAGCTGCTGCCGTGAAAAAAAGCCTCCATTTTTTGCAGCATTCTGTGGGTTTGTCCCGGTTCATTGTTTTTTTTGGTTGCAAAAGCGTCATAAACAGCAGCGCAGAGCATGCCTGAACTTCCGAGTCCCACTCCCACGGGAATACTTGATTTAAGCCTCCAACCCTCCTCAAAAGCGCGCTTCATTTTTGTCAAATCCAAAAACGCCTCCTGATCGTCTGAGTCAAAGAGTTTGTTCAGGTATTTGATAAAGGGCTCCAGCACTTTTTCCTGGCCGGTTAAAGTGTCATCACCCTGCACCCAAACTCCCGAAAACCTGTGGAAGGGCAGTGCCAGGGCATTGGAGCCTGAAAGCACAGAGTACTCGCCGAGAAACAGGAGTTTGGCAGGGTATTTACGCTGAGGAAGTGAAAGTTGGTTTTGCATGGTTGGAGAAAGTTTTATGAAGCGAATGTAAACATTTTTTCAATGTCTCTTCCAAAAGCCAGGAATAGCTGTTCAAAGGCTGTGAAATGATCTTAGGCAGACCATTGCGACTCGAATAAAATTTCCAGACCCTGTTTCGCATCTAAAACAGCCTGCTACTTCTCTAGTTCCTCCACCTTTTCAGTAAGCCATTTTATATCGGCAATATTCCCCGCTTCACTTATTTCTTTCTTCAATGCTCTGACCGATTCCTGGTCAGTGGGATTGAGTCGTGCCAGTTTTTGGGTGTACTTAATGAGATTGATGTAATTTTTTCTTCGCTGTTCCGGGAGCTTGTTTTTTTTGCGGTTGAGAAAAACCCTGAAGGAACTGAGAAAAGAGAGCAGGGCATCGATTTCGTCCAGCTCGTAATAGGTGACGAGAAGCATGGCTTTAGCGCCGAGATTGTATGATATATCGTCGAATTCCACGGCTCGCAGGAGTTCGAGCACCTGGTTGTAATCTCCCATGTAGAGGTACAATCTGGCAAGGTTGAAGGTCACTGCATTCTCACGCTGTTTTTTATTGAGATAATGGCTGTAATTGTGGATGAATTTTTCGGTCCACTCAAATTCTTTTAACCTGAGGCCCACGATGACGATATTTTTAAAAGTCCAGGGCGAAAACTCATTGTTGACCAGTAGAATATCGTTTTCAATGGCGTATTTGTAGAGGAAGAACAGCTCCTTGAGGAAGTTTTGGTGCCCCTGGTTTAATCTCCTTACACAAAAATTGATTGCATCTAGAAATATGCCTCGCGCCTGCATTTTAGGGAAGTGATGAAGGTGTTTGAAAATCAGAGATTTAAGGGTGAAGTAGTGCTCGTCCTCTTCCGGCGATTCATAGACTTTGTAAATGGTGTGATTGATGGAAATCTGTGGGATATTTTCGTAGTCGTGATCTTCCAGGTGTCCGAGGATTTCATCAATGAATAAAAACTCGTAATCTTGTTTGACAAATCGCTTCTGACTGAGTCCTGTATTCAGATAACGCAGTTTCTCCGCAATGAAAAAATAGTCGAGGTTTTGCCCTATCTGCTCGAGATTTAATCGGTGCTCACGTTTGAATTCCGACTCCATCATGTTGACGTAATTTTTTTCAATCTCATACTGGTAGTAATAGTAAGAAGGTGCAATTTCCTGCTGCCGGTCAGATAACCGTCTCGCTGACTTCAAGACTGAATTGTAAAGCGGGCCAATGCGCCGGTTGCTGATCGCCTGCATTAAATAGCTCGCCTCATGCAGCGGATTTTCCTTGAACTCTTCGATAGCGAGAAATTCCTCGGTTAATTTCAATAAGTCAGAACACAGTTTTCGAAATCTGCTGTCCGAGTATTTTTTATCCGGATAAAGTTGTTCGAATACTCGCTCCTTATCCAGTAGGGTAGGCTTTTCCTCTCTTATGGCGGTGTAAATGATGTCAAACAGCCCCAGGATGGAATCACTGACATTGAAATAGGGTGAGCGGACAAATTTTTCCAGCCGGTTTAGCTCTGTGGTATTGAATGACTGCAGTACTTTGACCAGTTTTATGTTGGAAAAACTCATAGGAGAAAAAATTTTCAAATAGTAAAATTAGTATATTTACCCAATTGATGGTCAATCACTCACAAAAAAAATTGTGCATGAGGCCTCATCAGAAAAAAATATTTATAAGAAGCTTTTCATTGTGTATCCCTGACGGCTACATGCCTTTACAAATGGGCGATTACATAGATTAGTTAAATTTGCAATATGATATAGGAAAAATAATTATATAAAAATTTTCCAGATGTTGGAAAAATGCTTACTTTTGTACCAAACATCAACTGGTCGAACTCATGAACAAGGCATTCCTTATTTTCTTGCAGGTGTTGCTTGTAAGTTGCCTGACTCACACAACTGAGGCTACTGCACAGTCACAGTCCCACAGCCCCTATGAGACCTATGAAATTCTCAAGGATTCAACATTTGAGTCAAACACTTTCAGCGCCTTTACCCTCTACATTATTGGTCACCCGAATAACGGTTCCGCTTCGAGGGCAGGCAATTCAATGAATCGGTTTTTCACCTACACTCCCGACTCTTCTTTTACTGGAAGGGACAGTGTGTCGGTTGAAGTTCACTACACCGTGGGTGGCAATCCGATCATAAAGTGGTTTCACTATGCCTTTGACGTAAAGGAATCCATAGTCTGGATCAATGACGATGAGTTTATGGTGCCGGCAAACAGTGACTGGACCTATTTGGATTTGATGGCCAATGACAGTTCGACCCTTGGTGATTTATCAATCAGTAATGTTTCTGCGGTTAATAACGGGCAGGTGGACATTGTGAACGACAGCCTTTTCTTTAAACCCACTGAGGAATTTAGCGGAATGGCTTACGTCCGATACACAGCTTGTGACAGTATTGGAGAATGCGGAAGTGCGACGGCCCACATCAATGTTGTCGATACTTCTGATATTGTCGCTCATTCCACCATTCATTTACACACCATGCGCAATAGATCCATACGAGTGTCTCTTCCCTCAGATGGATTCGAATTAACTCAGGTCCCCGATTTGGGTTTGGTTCAAAAGCAGGGTGAGACAGGAATTTGGGAGTACACCCCCATTCAGAATGTCACAGGTCAGGATTCCTTTGAATTCGAGCTTGACAGTTCTTATTTAACCACAGTTTACATCACTATTCACGATTTACATGACCCCAATTCGTTCCTCGTGGATGACTATATCTACACACCATTGAATGAAAGTGTGGATTTCAACGTGCTGGAGAACGACCTAAAGGGCAATTTAAGAATTAACTCCTTTACCCAACCCGACAACGGAAGTCTCACGCACAATGGGAACGGTAATTTTACTTATGCGCCTGATCAGGATTTTTCAGGACGCGATCATTACACCTATACTGTTTGTATTCTTGGAAACTGTGAGACTGCCCAAGTCAAAATCTTTGTTGGCAACCTCAGTCCTCAAAATGATGCAACCTATCAGTTGACTACCACGAAGAACAGACCTCTGGTCATCAATTACGATGTGCCAATTTCCAACTTTATGTTCCATACAACCCAGGAGCCTGACTACGGAGATCTCACCGTTTATCCGGGTTATGATACCATTACCATTGGGTGCAATACTGTAAGTGGTAATAATCTGGTTGTTTATGACCCTGATGAAGATTTTGTCGGGCAGGATGAGTTCGAGTTGGAGTACTGTGTCGATGGTCAGCCGGATTGCCAAATCGTCAAAGTAGAAATTGAGGTTATCGATCTGGTGATTGACTCTATCTGTGTTTGTATCGATGATTGTGTGTGGCCGGGAGATGTCAACTACGATGGGAAGGTAGATATGCGCGACTTACTCACTCTAGGTTGGTACATGGGGGAAACCGGAGCAGTCCGCTACGATGTGGATCTTCAAAATTGGTACGGTCAATCGGGTGATGACTGGGACGATGAGCAATATACAGGAGAAAATCTTAAACATGCAGATACCGATGGTGATGGAGTCGTCACTGCCGCAGATACGGCAGCTATCAGTAATTTCTATCACAACGTTCACACCCTTGTTACGGAGTCCAACTTTGAGTATAAACCCTATTCTGTAAGTCTTGTAGAATCATCTACCGGACCGTATCAAGCAGGTGATATGGTGACTTTTGATGTGGTAGTTGGTAGCAATTCCAATCCGGTTATTGACTTGCACGGCATTTCAATGACCTACTTTTTCAACAACGCCCCTTTTGGTATCTCAGAATTTAATGCTCATGAGTACAACCAGTCCTGGTTGACCTATGATGGCCCTTCTCTGTTTATGGCAAAGTCATTTGACAGCCAATTAGATTTCGCACTTACAAGAACAGACGGTTTCGGCGCTGCCGGTTTTGGGATTGTTACCGAGGTGAGTATTGTTATCGAGGATGACATTGATGGTATCAGGCTTGACAATTCTGAAGACCAGTACTTCAGTTTGCAATTTGATCTAAAGAATATAACCGGCTTTTTCGCTGATGAGTCTGAGTTTTTGTTCCCCGAAACTACTGCATTTATTGACGTTGTCCGTCCCGGCGCTGAGCCCACCATTGAATTTGGTGAGGATCTTCTCCACTTGTTCCCAAATCCATCGGGCCCCGGTCAGGGTGTCAATCTCCACATGAATGGAGGCTTTGAGATTGAGGAGATACAGGTTTACGATGTGATGGGTAAGTTGATCATGCAGCGCGACGACATCGCCTCAAACAGGTACCACTTTGACCTGGCTGAAAAGGCAACCGGCCTATACATCGTTCGTATTAAAACAGACGGAGGTGTGGTGAGTCGGAAATTCCAGTGGGTGGCGGAGTAATCCAATATCTCTTATATGTGCTGCTTGTGTTTGGCTGAAGTTCGTTTGGAAGCTTCGGATAAAAACTATTTTGCCCGTCATCAATAACTTTTCCTTCAATACGCATGCGTGAAAATGCGCTTTTGTAACATTTGTCACAGTCTGTGCAAAGGTGTCGCAGTACCTTTGTCATTGCAATACCGATAGTGGTAATTTTTGACAAAAAACATATGATCATGAACGCAACGAAGAAAAAAGTGAGCTTCAATGAATTGATTCAGTCCGATACGCCGGTCCTGGTAGATTTTTATGCCAATTGGTGTGGACCCTGCAAAATGCTTTCTCCGGTACTGGCCCAATTGGCTTCTAAGCACAGCGGGGACATCAAGGTGGTGAAAATCGATGTGGATAAAAATCCCGGAGCTGCCCAGTCGCTACAAGTCAGGGGTGTGCCAACCATGATGCTATTTAAAAATGGTGAAATTCTTTGGAGGAAATCCGGTTATATGAGCCTGGCTCAATTAGAATCAGAGCTTCAGCCCCACATGGCATAATTCAGCTGAATTTTATTGGCAAAATTCGCCCTGTCCCAAATGTGATTAAGCTGAAGATATTACAAGCCTGAAATGATGGATTTATTATAGGTAGCAGTAAAGGGGACAACATCTAAAGCGATTAGATCCGGGGCATACTGCGAACTGAATTATCAATGAGTCCACTCCGAAAACCCTTTTGTACATGAAAATGAGCGAAAAGTTCAAGGTCGAGGAAGAGGATGAAAGAACGATCCCGAATGGGTTAAGATCTGGGGGATCTTAAAGTGAGAGAACCGCGAAGCGGATGGGTGGCCCGCAGGCGTAGCCATAGCTACGTTGAGGAAAGACCCCCAAAGCTTTCTTGTCCCCTATGCTTTGGGGAGGGGGCGAAGATATTAGATTTTGCAGCCATTTGTAATAAAAGAGGTTTTCGGAGTGGACTCATCAATGGCATTTAAAGTAATCAAACGGCTCCTTGCAGTCCTGGCACTGGTGCAGGGATTTGCAGGGAGTACTGCCAAACCGATTGGTCATGGTGGTGTTTTTAGAACCACAGTGGGGGCACTCGATGGCAGGCATGTCACCAAATAGTTCGGATTCCTTGCCTTCATTGTCGAGTGGTGGGGCGATTCCATATTCCTTCAGAGCTTTTTTTCCCTTCTCTGACATCCATTTTGTGGTCCAGGCTGGAGATAAAACTGTTTTGACCTCCAGGTCATTAATCCCGGCATCCAAAAGAGCAGTGGTGATTTCCATTTGAATGACACTCATGGCGGGACATCCGGAGTAAGTGGGAGTAATGGTTACAACCCACTTGCCATCAATCTTCTGCACGTTCCTTACTATGCCAAGGTCAACCACAGAGATGACGGGGATTTCAGGGTCCTTTACATTCTCGAGTAATTCCCAAATTTCCTTTTCCGTTATGTCAATCGCCGTGTTACTCATAATAGTTTTACCATTTTTGTCCCGGATAGGTTCTTTGAACATGCTGCATTTCAGCCAAAATAAATCCGTGGTGTTCCGTGTGAATACCCTTTTTTCCACCACTGTACATAAATTCATCTTCGGGCACCTGAAGTCCGGCTCTTTCTAAAATCTGAGACCGGTACTCGTCAGAGAGAGATTTTATTTGATTCAAATCTACTCCAATACCATTATCTGCCATCGACTGGTCGAGTTCATCCACTAGAGTGAGTTCTCCACTGTAAGCCCACAGGCTGTCAATTGCTTTTTCCATTCTCTTCTTGCTTTCTTCCGTCCCGTCCCCCAGCCTGATGGTCCATTCCGAGCTAAATTTTCTGTGATAAGCAACTTCTTTAATCGATTTCTCGGCTATGTCGCGAAGGCGATTGTCTTTGGATCTGGTAAGCGCATCTACAAAGAAGAAGTGCCAGGAGTCGAAAATGAATTGGCGGAAGATGGTGTGGGCAAAATCGCCATTGGGGAGTTCTACCAATTGACAGTTTCTAAACTGCATTCCATCCCGGTGAAATGCCAGAGTATCTTCGGTTTCCTCACCCCCGATGAGTTCTGCTGCATACTGCAAGTACATGCGTGACTGTCCCAAAAGGTCTAGCGCCATATTGGTTATCGCTATATCTTGTTCCAAAACCGGCCCGTGACCGCAGAGTTCTGATAATCTGTGTCCGAGGATGAGCGTATTGTCAGCCGATCTAAGGACATATTCCGCTAGCGGTTCGTATTCCGTGTAGGATTTCATGACTTTCTGTATTAAAGGTTGTTTTCAGTTATCTTACATGTGCTTGACTTCATCGGGAAGGTCGTAAAATGTGGGGTGGCGATAAATTTTATTGTCAGCGGGTTCAAAAAGTGCCCCTTCATCTGCCGGATTGGAGGCTTTGACGTGTTTGGATTCTACTACCCAAATACTCACGCCCTCGTTACGCCGCGTATAAACATCCCTGGCGTTTTCGATAGCCATTTCTGCGTCCGCTGCATGTAAACTACCTACATGTTTGTGATTCAAGCCCGCTCTACTTCGAATAAATATTTCCCAAAGGGGCCAGTCCTTTTCTTTACTCATGACATATATAATTTAAGCTACTTTTTCTCCTTTTTTTCTGCTGGCTTGTTTTTCTGCAAATGCAGCAGCAGCTTCCCGAACCCAGGCTCCTTCAGAATGAGCTTTTCTCCTGGCTTCCAGGCGCTCTTTGTTGCATGGACCATTACCTTTAATCACATTCCAAAACTCTTCCCAGTCTATTTCTCCAAAATCGTAATGACCTTTTTCTTCATTCCACTTGAGTTCCGGATCGGGAATTTTCAGGTCAATTAAATCAGCTTGAGGAACAGTTGCGTCTACGAATGCCTGTCTTAGTTCATCATTGGATTTGCGCTTGATCTTCCAGGCCATGGATTGGGCGCTGTGTTTGGACTCGTGGTCTGGTGGGCCAAACATCATTAGGGATGGCCACCACCATCGATTGAGTGCATCCTGGGCCATTGCTTTTTGCTCTTCCGATCCGCGTGCTAAAGTCAGCATTATTTCATAACCCTGACGCTGGTGAAAGGACTCCTCCTTACAAATTCGAACCATTGCACGGGCGTAGGGTCCGTAGGAAGTACGACAGAGCATTACCTGGTTCATTATGGCAGCTCCGTCAACCAACCATCCAATTGCCCCAATATCTGCCCAGGTCAGAGATGGATAATTAAAGATAGAGCTGTATTTGGCTTTTCCCTCCAAGAGGTCATCTATCATTTCGCTGCGGGGCGTTCCAAGTGTTTCTGCTGCTGAGTAGAGGTAGAGTCCATGACCGGCTTCATCCTGAACTTTCGCCAAAAGAGCTACTTTTCTCCTCATGCTGGGAGCACGGGTAACCCAATTGCCCTCGGGTAACATGCCGACAATCTCAGAATGGGCGTGTTGAGAAATTTGACGCACTAACGTCTTGCGATATTTATCGGGCATCCAATCCCTTGGTTCAATTTTGACTTCCCGATCAATTTTTTCTTCAAACTTCTGTAATAAAGACTGATCATCCATTTTTGTGCTGTGTATTTAAGGTCAAAGTTAATAAATTCTGGTCAATTTTTTTAACGGAATTTGCAAGCCCAATGTTTCGAACTTCCGCGGTTGTTCATTATTCCGTCGATTTTATGACAGAGGTATTATTTTTTAATGGCTTGCACTGTCGGCTTTAAACTTTACAAATCATAGGTAGATCATCTGAGAGCCTTTCTGGAAAGGGATGCAATTGAAATTATCCTGGATTGCGGTTACAGGAGCCGGTTGTCATAGTTGTTTAAAAATATTAATTTTGGCGAATGATATTATTAGCAGATAGCGGTAGTACTCGATGTGATTGGCGGTGGATCGACCAGGATGGCTCGCTCTTGAGTGATTTTTCAACGCCTGGTTTCAATCCGGTGTCGCACTCAGGTGAGTATTTCAGAAAATTAATACTAAGATCCGGAATGGGTAAAACCATAACCGGAGAATCCCGTCTGGTTGGATTCTTTGGAGCTGGCCTGGGTTCAGAAAGCCGGATTGACCGCGCAAGAAAGATGTTGAAAGTTTTATTCCCAGCAGCATATGTTGTCGTAGGTTCCGATTTGGATGCTTCGGCCATTGCTTCGCTTGATGGAGAAACCGGCGTTTGTTGTATCCTTGGTACTGGTAGTAATGCAGGATTGTATAAAGGACCAAAATTACTGCGAAAATTGCCGTCCGGTGGTTATTTGGTTGGGGATGAGGGTAGTGGAAATTACTTTGGAAAAATTCTACTCAATCACATCATCTACGACAGTTTGCCCACACATATCCGGAATGAAGTCCAGGCAGAGCTGGGTTCAGATCCCGTTAAACTGATAGATGAGCTTTATTCAACTGAATCACCGGCCGCTTATTTGGGCGAGATTGGGAGCCTGATGGTTCAAATGAAGGACGATGAGTGGGTGGAAGACCAACTGTGTGATGGTTTATCTGCTTTTTTGATCAAACAGGTTAAACCACTTCTTAAGGAGGAAAAACATCCACTTTATGTAACCGGAAGCCTGGGAGTTGAACTGAGAGGCATCTTCGAGGGAGTAGCCCTGGAGTTGGGATATAATGTAGAGCGGTTTATACAAAGACCCGTGGAAGAATTGGACTGTTGGGCCGTCAAACAACTTGAAATAAAGAAAGCGCAACAAGGGTGAACTCATTGCGCTGTAGAAAAGCTGTAAATCCGCTATGGGTTACAGGCTATTTATGTGCTTTGCCAGTTTGCTCTTGAGGTTAGCAGCTTTTTTGTGATGCCACTGGCGCTGTCTGGCCAGTTTGTCAATCATGCTGGAAACCTTGGGGAAAAACTTTTCAGCTTCTGCTTTATCCTCTATTTCCCTTAGCTTCGCTATTGCTGTTCTGGTCGTTTTCTTGTAGTAGCGATTGTGAATGCGTCTCTTTGCCTCCTGACGCGCTCGCTTCTTTGATGACTGATGGTTTGCCATGTCTTTTCTTTCGTCGTTTTTTATTTGGAGCGCAAATATACGAATACTTAAGTAATACTGGTCTGTTTTTTGAAAAAAAATTTAAACGACCCGGGATTTCTTTTGTCTAATATCTGTCCAAAAAAGGGGGCCACTACAATAATTATTGAGATATTTGCAGTATGGCACGGTCAGTTGGGGCTTTTCTCTTTTTGATAAGTGCTGATTCAAGTTTTTAATTCTTTGTTTGCGCCTTTGTTAGTGTGCAGACTTCTGAAAAAACTAAAGATAAATTTTGGTATGTCAGATTATTCTTATGTCTTCAATGCTCACCCGGAATACATTGATAATATGTACCGCAAGTACAAAGTCGATCCGGCTTCTGTGGATGAGGGCTGGAGAGTGTTCTTCGAGGGATTTGAGTTTGCACTAGGCTCAAATGGAGTGGCGAAATCCGATGGTGAGATTCGCAAAGAATTCGCCGTTTTTTCCATAATACACGGCTACAGAGCACGTGGACACCTGCTCTCAACTACCAACCCCATCAGGCAACGTCGCGACAGAAAACCCAATCTCAATCTGGCCGATTACGGACTGGATGAGAGCGATCTTGACCAAAAGTTTGATGCGGCCAGCGAAATGGGCATGAAAAACGCTACTTTGCGCGAGATTATTGATCGTCTCAATGCCCTGTACTGTGACAATATTGGCTTTGAGTTTCTTCATATAAAAGACAGAAAAGCCAGGTATTGGGTGCGGGAACAAATTGAAAAGCGGGATTTAAAAGAGGACTACGGCATTGCACCTGATGAGAAGCGTCGCATACTCGAAAAACTCAACGGTGCAGAGGTCTTTGAGCGCTTTCTGCATACCAAATATATAGGTCAAAAACGATTTTCACTGGAGGGCGGAGAAGCTGCTATCCCTGGTATGGACCTTATTATAAACGAGGGAAGTAAGCACGGCGTGGAAGAGTTTGTTATAGGAATGGCACACAGGGGGAGGTTGAATATACTGGCCAACATCCTCGGCAAGACCTATGAGCAAATTTTCACCGAGTTTGAGGGCACGGCAGTTCCTGATCTCAGTTTTGGTGATGGAGACGTTAAATACCACCTCGGGTTTTCTTCCCAGATAGAAACCCCGGCCGGAAAGACGGTCCATTTAAAACTTGCTCCCAATCCGTCCCACCTGGAATCTGTCAATCCGGTAGTCATAGGCTTTTCACGCGCAAAAGCTGAAATACTTTACGAGTCCGATTTTTCCAGAATATGCCCTATCTTAATTCATGGTGACGCTGCAATCGCGGGGCAGGGTGTGGTTTATGAAACGGCTCAAATGAGTCAGCTTTCAGGTTATTTCACAGGGGGAACTGTTCATCTGGTTATCAATAACCAGATTGGATTTACGACTGATTTTGATGATGCACGCTCTTCCGTATATTCCACCGGGGTGGGGAATATGATCCAGGCTCCCATTTTTCATGTAAATGGTGATGATCCGGAGGCCATTGCATATTGCGTTAAACTCGCTATGGAATACCGCCAAAAATTTGAGACCGATGTTTTTATCGATATGGTCTGCTACCGGAAACACGGGCACAACGAGGGAGACGATCCCAAGTTCACCCAACCGGAAATGTATGAAATAGTCAAATCTCATCCCAGTCCGCGAAAGGTTTACATTGACAAGTTGGTTAAAAGGGGCGATGTGGACAGTAACCTGGCAAAAGAAATGGAGAAGGAATTCTGGGATAAACTCCAGGAGCGACTCGATATGGTAAAAGAAAAGCCTTTGCCTTACGAGTATCAGGAACCTGAACTTGCCTGGAAACAATTGAAGAGAAAGGCAGATCTCAGTGATTTCCAGCGGTCTCCAGTGACTGGAATTGCCCGGAATAAAATTACTGAGATTCTGAGGAAACTAATAAATACACCCGATGGATTCACCCCACTCGGTAAAGTCAACCGTTTACTTAAGGCGGTTGAGCGCTTGAAAAAGGATAATACCCTGGATTGGGGGATGGCTGAATTGCTGGCTTACGGCTCCATTCTCAATGAAGGCAAGGACATTAGAATGAGTGGTCAGGATGTGAAACGCGGTACTTTTTCTCACAGGCACTCCATTTTTTACGATAAAAACACCTACGAAGAGTACAATAGACTGGAAAATGTGTCGGAAGACCAGGGCAAATTCAGGATATACAATTCTCTACTTTCAGAATTTGCGGTACTCGGCTTTGAATACGGGTATTCTATGGCTACTCCTGATTCACTGGTCATTTGGGAGGCGCAGTTCGGTGATTTTTTCAACGGCGCTCAGGTTATTGTTGATCAGTTTATCACAGCTGCTGAGAGTAAGTGGCAGAGACAAAGTGGTCTGGTGATGCTGCTTCCCCACGGTTATGAAGGCCAGGGGCCGGAGCACAGTTCAGCCCGGCTGGAGCGCTTTATTCAAGCTTGTGCCGAACTCAATATGGTAGTGGTGAATATTACAAAACCCTCCAACCTCTTCCATGCATTGAGACGGCAACTGACATGGGATTTCAGAAAACCGCTGGTGGTCATGTCACCCAAATCGCTTCTCCGCCATCCGGCTTGCGTAAGCGACATGAGTGAATTTCTCAGTAATAAACGCTTTATCGAACTTGTGGACGACTCAAACTTCGCAGATAAAAAGTCCCCGAAGGTAAAGAGGCTTATTCTTTGCACAGGAAAAATATACTTTGAACTAGATGAGTATCGGAAGGAAAAAGAAATTGACGATGTGGCTATTGTGCGTGTAGAACAACTCTATCCTTTTCCTCAGAACCAATTGGAAGAATTGCTCGCCAAATACAACAAGGCCGAATTGATGTGGGTACAGGAAGAACCTGAGAATATGGGTGCATGGTGGTATATTGCGATGTTGTTCAGAGGAAAGGGTATTCGCGCCGTAAGTCGAAAGGCGAGTGCATCTCCGGCGACCGGATTTAAAAAGATACACGACCGCCAACAGCAGGAAATTATAGAGCGGTCCTTTGAATTCTAATCCGGTGACATTCTCTGGGATTGCAGGTGTTGAGTTGCCAAAAATGACTAATATCAAGGTGGGTTGTAAGTAATTGCATCCCCATTCACCTTTGGTAAAACCTTTGAGATGAAAAAAAAGCCCGGGAAAGGGGGAAAGCGAGTAGCTAAGCGTAAGAAAGTGGTAAAAAAGACGTGGGAGCGCCTTACGATGCCCGGTTTTTGGAGAGATTCCGGAAGGATTAAGGCCGGTGCCTTAATATTTGCAGTTGCTTTTGCTCTCTATTTGCCGGTTATCAATTACGACTACATTCTGGACGACAAAATCGTCATTTCTGAAAATGATTTTGTCCAGGAGGGGATTGGTGGAATATGGGATATATTGAGTACTGAGTCCTTTGAAGGATACTTTGGCGAGCATCAAAGTCTGGTTGTGGGTTCCCGATACCGGCCGCTTTCGATTGCTACCTTTGCTATTGAATACGAGCTATTTGGCCTCAATCCTGTGACGGGCCACATTGGCAATGGTTTGCTTTACGGATTGAGTTGCCTGTTGATATTCCGGCTGATGTTTTTCTTTTTCCGAAAAAAGGAGCCCGCAGATACCCGGTGGTTTCTGTCCATTCCGTTTATCGCCTCCCTGCTGTTTGCCCTGCATCCATTGCATACCGAAGTGGTCGCCAATATCAAGGGACGGGATGAAATAATGGCCTTGATGGGAGCTCTGGCAGCCCTGTATTTATCCATTCGATATTTTGACCGGTTTCAAATAAAATGGCTGATTGCAGCTACTGTGGTCTTTTTTCTCGGCTTGATGGCAAAGGAAAATGTGATTACCTTTCTCGCTGTAATCCCACTGGCTCTCTATTTTTTTACAGACAGACCCATTTGGCGACAACTGCCCCTGATGGGTGGTTTGTTGTTGGCTACAGCCGGGTACTTATTTATTAGATATCAGGTGGTAGGTTATCTCCTTTCCAGCGGAGTGGAGGTGACCCAGTTGATGAACAATCCCTTTGTGGAGATGAACACAGCTCAGCAATACGCCACCATAACCCTGACACTCGGCAAGTACATACAATTGTTGTTTGTGCCCTGGCCGCTGTCCCACGATTATTATCCATATGCCATCGCCATTCAGGAATGGATAAATCCCGCTGTTCTTCTGAGTGCTTTGCTATATATAGGGATGGCATTTTACGCTATTTACGGATTGAGGAAAAAAGACCTGGTCGCATTTTGGTTTTGGTATTATTTGGCGACCATTTCCATAGTTTCCAATGTACTTTTCCCAGTGGGTACTTTTATGAATGAGCGCTTCGTGTATATGTCTTCCCTTGCGTTTTGTGCCTTGCTCCCCTGGATGTTGCTTCGCAAAATACCCAATTACTTTGAGCAAGTAGGGAAAGTCCGGAATATATCGATCGGCGTGTTGGCTTTGGTGATGGTATCATATACAGTTATTGTGCTGGATCGTCTCCCGGACTGGAAGAGTCCCATGGCGCTCAATGCGAGTGCTGTAAAGACCAACCCCAACAGTGCCCGGGCCAATCTCTTTTACGGAACTGCCAATTTTAATAAATACCGGGAAGAGACCGACAGAGAAAAGAGGAACATGTATCTGAATGTGGCAGAACACCATTTTAAAAGGGCTCTGGAAATTCACCCCACCTACAGCAGTGCTTTAAATATGCGTGCCGGAGTAGCAGCAGAGCGTTATCGAATGCACCGCGACCTTGACAGGTTATTGCAGGAGTTTACAGAGGTGATGAAGGTCAATCCGAGGTTGTCTTACATCAGGGAGTATATGGAATACCTGAATCGTACCCACTCTGACCGTCAAAAGCTGTTAGACTTTTACTACGAGGTCACTTTTGAGCTGTTTGTGGAGATGGGCCATATCTCCGAATCTCATTTTTATATGAATTTGGCCCACGAATTTGAGCCGGACGATGCCCGGATTAACTATGCTCTCGGCAGGGTGCTGGAGATGCGGGGTATGCATGAACAGGCGCAATTTCATATCGACCGCGCATTTGAACTGGACCCCTCTTTTTTGGACGAGTAAATTTATGACCAACTTTGCTATGAAAGAACAGGAAATAATCAATCACATCGCAATCAGCCGGCTTCATGGAATGGGAACCAAGAATTTCCGGCGTCTAATCAATGAATTTAACACCACCGAAAACCTCGTAAAGGCCCCTGCTTCAGAAATTTCCAAACTGCCCAAAATAAGAGAGGACTTAGTGCGGGGCTTGAAAAAGGAGCTGGATTTCAAAGAAGCAGAGGAAATTTACCGCAAGGAAACCGATCAGAACACTCAGGTTCTCGCTTATTTGGACCCGGCATATCCCTCACGCTTGAGAAGAATGGCGGATGGTCCCATTGTGCTGTACTACCGCGGGAGTGCAGATTTGAATGCCGGGCGGACAGTGGGTATTGTCGGTACGCGTACGCCCACTCCGGACGGCTTGTTGCTCACTGAGCAATTGATAAGTCAGCTCTTACCTTATAAGGTTTTGACCATTAGTGGATTGGCGATGGGCATAGACGGTGCTTCGCACAAGCAATCGCTGGAACAGGGTATTCCCACTGTCGGGGTCCTTGGTGGAGGTCACGATTTTATTTATCCTGCCAACCACAAAGGGCTTGCTAACCAAATGCTGGAAAATGGAGGGCTGCTTACCGAGTTTGTTCACGATCAAAAGGTAGTGCGCGAGCACTTTCCCATGCGAAACCGTATTATAGCCGGCTTGTCAGATGCCCTTGTCGTGGTGGAGTCCAAACAAAAGGGAGGTTCGATGATAACCGCACAGCTCGCCTTTGATTACAACCGATACGTTTTTGCTTTTCCCGGAAAACCATTTGACGAAAAGTCGAGGGGGTGTAATAAGTTGATAAAAACCCATGTGGCCTCACTGATGGAAACTGCGGATGACATCGCAGAGCAGTTGAACTGGGATGTGGAAAGCGGTCAGCCCGCTGCCGCCCAGGGCTTGTTGTTTAGTGAAATAACTGAAGATGAAATGCTGATAGTGGATATTCTTCGTGAGGAGGGTAGGGTACATGTGGACAAACTCTCACTACTGGCCAAATGCCGGCCCGGCAAACTCGCCAACTTGTTGCTAGAACTTGAACTAAAGGGAATGGTGCAGTCGCTTCCCGGCAAGTTGTACAGGCTCAAGAATCGAATAAATTAACCGAATTCTCTCATTGACAGGGGCAAAAAATAAAGCCCGAAAGAGGGGATCTCCCGGGCTTTAATAACCTAAATCCAACTACTTGCTACTTGCCTGGTATTTATGAAATCTCGATAGTTTTTGCAGGCTTTTTCTTAGCCTCTTCCCTCTTGGGGATTTCCAACATAAGCATGCCATCCTTGTAATTGGCATTGATTTTTTCAGAGTTACAAGTCTCGGGTAGATGGAATGATCTGCTGAATGAAGTGTAGTTAAACTCCCTTCTTGTGAATGTACCGGACTTGTCTTCTGACTCATCCTTGCGCTCAGCAGAAATGGTCAAAATGTCGTCTTCAACGGTGACATTGAAATCCTTTTTGTCAAGTCCTGGAGCTGCAACCTCTACCATAAAATTATCCTCATTTTCGACAATGTTTACGGAAGGTTTTGTTGCCATAAGGCTGTTTTCGTGCATATCTCCAAATCCGTTGAAAAAATCATCCATCATTCTGGACAGCGTGCTTTGAACCGGCGTTTTATTGATCTTCATTAACATGGCTGAAAATTTTTTAGGGTTAAACAATTTAAATTTCACCCCTATACGATCAAACCATATGCCATTGCATTCATTCGGCCAAAAAGGCAGAATTTGAGTTTGTGTTTGTCAAAATGACACTTTAGCAGGAGTAAAAGCTGCATATTCATTAATATAGGGGTGAAAAAATGGCAGTTAGTGTGTGATGATTGTTGGCCAAATTGCAGCAATAGCACAATCGATAAATTTTCATTGGTCTTCAGGCTACTTCCAGTTTTTCCTAAGGAAAGAATATTTCTTCCGACCAAAAGGTGGATTGATATCATTCCGGGTGGCTGTCAATGACGGTTATTCAGGGCGTGTTTGTGGTTTAAACGGCTGAACAACCATGCAACTGCTCCTCCGGTAAAAAACATGATAATGGAATACACCGCTGGGGCAATTGCCATTTCTGGGCTGTTTAAGAGGGTACTGCTGGCTGCAATGGCAATGGCCAAGGTTCCATTTTGAATGCCGGTTTCAATTGAAATGGATGACTTTTGTGGCATAGGCAAGCCCATTAGCCTGCCTGTGAGAAATCCGGTTGCCATGGTGACTACATTGAGGATCAATGCCCACAATCCGGTATCTTTGAATGCCGGCAGTACCATTTCCCGGTCATTAAACACCACCGCCACTATCACCAAAATTATAAATAGGGTAGAGGCCAGCTTCACCGGGCGAATGGCTCTCTCGGCCAGTACCGGAATTTTTGACCTGGTGAACATCCCAAAACCAACGGGTATGACTGTGATAACCATGATTTGGAGAATTGTACGTAATACAGGAAGTCTGATAATCTGACCTGAGTCGTAGAATAGCTCCAGTCCGAGATTTACGATAATGGGGATGGTAAAAATAGTGATCAAACTCGACAGTGCTGTCAACGAGATGGAAAGGGCTGTGTCGCATTTGCCCAAAAAGGCGATTAGGTTGGAGGTGGGGCCTCCGGGACAAGCCGCAATCAAAATCAGCCCCACTGCATACTCGGGTTTCACATCAATGGAATATACCAGGGCAAATGCAATGGCCGGCAACAAAAGTAATTGGGAGACCAGCCCGGTGAATACCGCTTTGGGATAGATCAAAATTCGCTTGAAATCATTCAATCGCAGGGTGAGACCCATGCCATACATAATGGTGGCCAGGGAAAGTGGAAGCAGGATTTCAATGAGTAAATTGGTCTCCAATTCAACAATTTTCGGTCAAATATACACTGATTTGAATATCTGAATAGCCCTGGTGTAAAGCTTCAATCCAATATGCATTGATGTGCGGGGAATTCATCTCAGCCGGAAAGTTTTTTCCGATATGATGACAACCGCCAGGATTCAACAGAATGAGCTAAAGAAATCTCTATGCACAGATATGTGTAGTGCGGCTTAAAATAATAAGCAAAAGGCCGGCTAAACCATTGGCATTTCTTCATCCCAGTTAGTACTAAAGTGCGTCATTATTTCAGCAACTCCATCAACTCTTCAAAGCCTACCTCCCTCTGTTCCCCGGTTTTCTGATCCTTAAGACCCACCACATTTGAAGTGCGTTCTTTTTCTCCTACCAGTGCCACTTTGGGGACCTGGATTTGTTCGGCATACCTGAATTGCTTTTTGAGTTTGTCAGGGCTGGGGTAAACCTCGGATGGGATGCCCGCATTCCTGAGTTGGGTACACCATTTGTAACTGTACAGCAGACTTTCCTCGTCAAAAGGCATAAAGAGGACTCGCGAAGAGCTGAGTGAGAATTCGGGAAATCCGTTTTGCGCTTCCAGGGTTTCAAAAATGCGCTCGGCTCCAAAGGAAATACCCACTCCGCTGATATCGGGGTAGTCAAATATGCCGGTTAGATCGTCGTATCTGCCGCCACCGCCCAGGCTACCGAGGCCTGTGTTTTTTCCCTCCACCTCAAATACAAATCCGGTGTAATAGGTCAAGCCCCGGGCGAGTGTCAGGTCGATTTTAGCATTGTTGGCCAATCCGTCAAATCCGCCCAGTTTATTGAGTTGGTTAATTTCCTTTACGGCTTCCGCACCGGCTGAAGTGGATTCCAACACTTGCTTTACTTCATCGTTTTCGTAACCTTTTGTGATGACATCCAGTGTTTTTTCAATGGCTCCGTCATCGCAGCCGAGTCTTTTTAACTCTCCGGCAAAGCCCTCTTTGCCAATTTTATCCCATTTGTCAAGGGCGGTGGTAAAGGAGATAAATTGGTCTCCCAGGCCGGCTAATTCTGCGATGGCTGCCAATATTTTCCGGTGGTTAACCCTGATGGTCACCTCGATGCCGAGTTTGTCAAATACCCTGTCGTAAATCTCCATCAATTCGGCCTCATAAACGAGTGAATCTGATCCGGCCACGTCTGCATCGCATTGATAAAACTCCTGGAACCTGCCTTTTTGTGGACGGTCGGCGCGCCAAACCGGTTGAATTTGATAGCGCTTGAAAATCCTCGGTAAGTCATTGCGGTTCATGGACAAAAACCTGGCAAAGGGTACAGTCAGGTCATATCTAAGCCCACGTTTTGAAATGGAGGGGAGCAATTTGTTACTGTCTTTTGCACTCAGTGCATCCTGGTCTGCTTTTGACAAAAAGTCGCCGTTGTTCAAAACCTTGAATAGCAATTGGTCGCCCTCGTCTCCGTACTTTCCCATAAGTGTCTCCAGCTTTTCCATGGCCGGTGTTTCGATGGGCTGGTAACCGTAGGTTTCAAAGGTGTTTTTGATGATATCGAATATGTAGTTCCGCTTTCTGATCTGAAGTGGACCAAAATCCCTGGTTCCCTTTGGTAGTGATGGCTTCATCTTGAGTGGTTTTTGACAGTTTGGATTTTTTGTCTCGCTGAATAATGATATGTTTTACGTCCGGCGATCGGCTAAAAGAGCCCCTTTCCCAATTGGATACCCCTAATAAAAAAGGGATCGACCTTAAGATTTTCCTCAATTTCCCTTCGAGGGTTTTACAATCAAATGGCCGGGTGAAATTGCTTCAGAAACCTGATGTCGTTTTCAAACAACCACCTGATATCCTCAATCCGGTATTGCAGCAGTGCCTGCCGCTCAATCCCCATTCCAAAGGCGAAGCCGCTGTATTCATTAGGGTCGATTCCGCAATTTTCCAATACCTGGGGGTCCACCATGCCACAGCCCATGATTTCCAACCACCCGGTACCTTTTGTGATTCGCCTGTCGGTTTCACTCTCCAGTCCCCAATATACATCTACCTCTGCACTGGGTTCTGTAAATGGGAAGTAGGAGGGCCGGAGTCTGATTTTTGCATCCGGGCCATACATCTCTCTTGCGTAGTGTAGCAGGGTTTGTTTCAGATCGGAAAAAGAGACATCCCGGTCTATGTACAGGCCCTCTACCTGATGAAACTGGCAGTGGGATCTGGCGGAAATGGTTTCGTTCCGGTAAACTCTTCCAGGAGCAATAATGCGAATCGGTGGTTTATTACTCGTCATAACCCTGGCCTGCACGCTCGAAGTATGGGTCCTCAGCAAAAGTCCCTCGAGGTCCCTGAGGTAATAAGTATCCTGCATGTCTCGAGCGGGGTGATCTTCCGGGGTGTTCATGGCAGTAAAATTGTGCCAATCGTCCTCAATTTCCCGATCCTCTGCAAGCAGGAAACCCATCTTTTGGAAAATAGATATGACCCGGTTCATCACAATATCCACCGGATGGCGCGCCCCATGCTTAATGGGTGCAGGTGGTGCGGTCAGGTCAATATCCCGGTATTCAGCCTGTTTTTCTCGCTGTTCCAGTGCGGGTTTTAGCGTATTGTAGCGCTCTTCGGCCGTGTTTTTCAACTTGTTTAATAACTGGCCGTAGGCCTTTCGGTCCTCCGGTTTCAGACTGCCCATTTTAGAAAATAGGGGCTTAATCTCATTTTTCGAGCCTAGATATTTGATTCTGAAACTTTCCAGTTCTTCGCTGTTCTTCGGTTCAGCGGTATTAATTTGCTCCAGCAGTTGCTCCGCTGTATTGAATTCTTCGTTCATCCTTGGTTCTGCTTTTCGGGGCAAAGGTAGGGGATATTTTAAAAAAGTTCCATCTTTGGGGGAGTAAGCGGTGTAATGCCGGAAAAAAGCTGTCAAAATAATGTGGATCAGTAGCACGGGTGGGAATTCAATATTTAAGCGGGTAGTTTGCGGACTCCTTGTTTTGTTGCCCTTTCTGATGTCATTTTTCAAGCCCGCCGTGTCAATCGGGATGGGCCTTTTGGTTGCGGCCGGTCTGATTCGACTTTATGTGGACGCCCCTCACAGGCAATTTTTGTCCGGGGAGTTCAGGAGGGAAAAATGGGTGATTTTGACGCTGATCTTGTTTCTGGGATGGATGGCTCTGGGGGTGTTGTGGAGTCCTGCCTCCGATGCTTTTCGACGATTGCTAAGTTTTGATGAGTTGCTGTTGGTGCCGTTTATTACCTGGGCACTGAGGGACTGGTTGGTTGAAAATGCCGGTCGGATGTTTAGGTCTCTGCTGGCCGGATCCGTGATTGCATCATTGGTGACCTTGTATTTCCACTTTTTCCCCGAACAAATCCCGATTGGGGATGGATATTGGTACATACTTCAAAGGGAGCCCGAAATGCAGGACTTCGCCCGTTTTGGTGCATACAGCCCGTTTCTCGACAGGCTCTATTTCGCTTATTTATTGGGCTTTTCATTGCTGGTAATTTGGATCAGTCACTTCAGAGGGGGAATTCAGGCCGGTTACCTCCTTTCTGCTCTAATTATTACACCTGCATTTGTAGCACTTGGAGGTCGCGGCGCATTGATCGCCCTGGTTTTTGGTTTGATCCTGTCAACTGCTTACGGATTTTTTAGCAGATCAAAGGATTGGGCTCCAGGTCGCTGGCAAATAATTCTTCTCGCTGCCCTGATATTATTGCCGGGGATACTTTTTTTGACAGGAACCGACAGTAAATTGACCTACCGGTTTGATCAGTTGAAATGGGAATTGAATAACTACATGCAGGAGGATGTGGACCTGAATGAGCTTGAACATCAGACCGTGGCGTTGAGATTGGTCTCCTGGGAGTACAACCTAAAACTCATTTCTGAGAATCCGGTATTGGGAACCGGAACCGGGGGGTACCGGCAGGCCATGAGTTCGGCTTATGAAAGCGATGGTATTGAACTTCGCGCCCATACCAATCAGCAGTTCCTATTCTTCGGCGTAGAAGGTGGCATTCCGTCCATGTTGCTATTTCTGCTCCTTTTCTTCTTGACCTTTTTCGCTGTTATGAAATACCGCAATACGGTTTTCAGGTCATTTGCAGTGGGGTGGTGGGCCTATATGGCTGTGGTCATGGCCTTTGATTCTCCACTCAATTACCAAATGCCCGCCTTCTTATTTTTGCTGATTTGGTGGGGTGTGTACTTTGCTTCGGACTTCCGATTGAGTGGGGATAGAGGAAATTAGACGATGCCTTCCCGCAGCAGGTCGTGAAGGTGGATTACTCCGTGGTATTCGCGATTTTCTGAGACGATCAACTGGGTAATGCTGTGCTCTTTCATGAGATTGAGTGCCTTGATCGCCATGGTTTCAGGAGCAGTAGTTCTGGGATTGATGGTCATAATATCGGCGGCACTTATATTTTCCAGGGGATTGTCGGAAGAGAGCATGCGCCTCAGGTCACCATCTGTGATTATACCGATCAATTTGTCAGTTTCTCTTTCCAGCACTGCAGTCATTCCCAGCCTTTTTGAAGAGATTTCCAGAATGAGTTCAGGCAGTGAGCTGTCGCTATAAACGGCCGGTTTTAGATTGGACTGAGCGACATCTTTTACCCGGAGGTAGAGTTGTTTGCCCAGTGCACCTCCCGGGTGATATCTGGCGAAATCACTGGGGCTGAATCCTCGCAATGCAAGCAGTGCCATGGCCAGTGCGTCTCCCATGGCCATTTGAGCGGTGGTGCTGCTGGTAGGAGCCAGATTGTTGGGGTCCGCTTCCTTTTTTACCGGGGTGAAGAGCAGGTAATCACTTCGCTTTGCCAGGTAACTCTTTTTGTTTGAAGTCATACCCACAAGCGTGTTCCCGCGTGATTTCACTATAGGTGTCAATACCTTGATCTCGGATGTTTGGCCGCTTTTGCTAATACAAACGACTATATCGTGAGCTCCTACCATACCGAGGTCCCCGTGAATGGCATCTGCCGCATGCATAAACAGCGCGGGCGTGCCGGTTGAGTTGAGGGTCGCTACTATTTTCTGGGCCACAAGTGCACTTTTTCCAATACCTGATACAACCAGTCTGCCGGGAGAGTTGAAAATTTCTTTCACCAGCTCTGCAAAAGTTTGATCAAAAGCGCTTCCAAGTGCTGAAACGGTCTCAGACTCAATGGCAATTGTCTGTTTTGCGACCTCAATTATCTTATTGTCCTCCATTTCCGCAGGATTTTCAAAGTGCATATATACAAAAATTCTCCGGGAGCTTGTCGATTGCAAGATTGTATTTGGTGCGAATAGACTTTATTTAACAAGACACCATCAGCTTATCAATGACGATCTATCAATGAAATAGTTTTTTTAATGTATTTTGACGATGTCTAGGTATTGATCCATAATTTCAATTGTCAGACCATTTTGTGTGTTGTTTTGGTGGATTTTTCCCACTGTTATGCAGGGGTTTGAGTGTTGCACATTAAATGTGGGTAAGATGGTTGGTTGTTAGCAAAAGGATTGTTAATTTTGGAATCGAAGTAGAAAAACCAATATCGATAACCCAGGTCCGACTGGATAGCTTTCCAATTACATATTCTGCGGATCGTATTGGTTTTTTCGAAAAAAAATAATTAAAGTGGCTTGCATTAGAAAAAATTATTATCTTTATAGCGCCGTTGATATGATTTTGAAAGAAACACAAACCGGCAGATAACAAAACTTCTAGTAGATCAAATGGAGTTAGGTATAACAGATATTAGACAATCACTCAAAGAGTTCTTTGGCTTTGACCAGTTTAAAGGGCTTCAGGAACCCATTATTAAAAGTGTACTCGAGCACAATGATACCTTCGTCATTATGCCGACCGGAGGTGGTAAATCACTATGTTATCAACTGCCCGCTCTCATGATGCCCGGGACTGCCTTAATCATTTCGCCTCTGATTGCACTTATGAAAAACCAGGTGGACTCTATTCGCGGTTACAGCAAAGAGGAGGACGTAGCGCACTTTTTGAACAGCTCTCTGAATAAGACCCAGGCCAGACAAGTGAGAACGGATGTATTGGATGGGAAAACTAAAATGCTCTTTGTCGCACCTGAAACTCTCACTAAGGAGGAGAATGTGGAATTTTTAAAAAAGGTGAATGTATCCTTCGTAGCAGTTGACGAAGCGCACTGTATTTCGGAATGGGGGCATGATTTCAGGCCGGAATACCGCAAAATCCGCGAGATAATTGATGGTATTGGTGATAGAATTCCCATCATAGCGCTTACTGCCACTGCCACACCTAAAGTAAGGCAGGACATTATTAAAAACCTGACCATGGACAGCGTCAATGAGTTTGTCTCCTCCTTTAACCGGGACAATCTCTACTACGAAGTTCGCTCAAAGCCCAGTAGGGCAGATGCGCAAAAGAGCATCGTTCAGTACGTAAAAACCAAGGCCGGAAAGTCTGGTATTATTTATGTTCAGAGCAGAAAAAGTACTGAGGAAGTAGCGAACTTCCTCAAGGTTAACGATATTAAAGCCGCTCCCTACCATGCCGGTATGGACTCCAAAAGCCGTACTAAAGTCCAGGATGATTTTCTTATGGAACGAGTGGATGTTATTTGTGCAACTATTGCCTTTGGGATGGGAATTGACAAACCGGATGTTCGATTTGTGATTCACTATGACATCCCCAAAAGTATCGAAAATTACTACCAGGAAACCGGTAGAGCCGGCAGGGATGGTCTTGAAGGAGAGTGTATAGCATTCTACAGCTACAAAGATATCCGCAGGTTGGAAAAATTTCTCAGAGATAAATCTGTGGCTGAAAGAGAAATGGGTGCCCACTTGCTGGAAGAAATGATATGCTATGCCGAGACTTCGGGTTGCAGAAGAAAATTCCTGCTCCATTACTTCGGAGAGGACTACGATGAACAACAGTGCAAAGACAAATGTGACAACTGTCGCCATCCCAAAGAAAAAATTGAGGCCACAGAGGAAATGGGAATCGGAATTAAAGCCGTAAAAACCATGGGTGAAAATTACGGTGAGAAGGAAGTGGTCGATTTTATTGTTGGAAAAAATACCCAGATCAATCGAGATTACAAATTTGACCAACTCGAAGGCTATGGGGTTGGTGAGGAGCAGGGCGAAAACTTTTGGAACTCCATTCTTAGGCAGGGTGTCATTCTCGATTACCTGATCAAGGATATTGAAGAGTATGGAGTGTTAAAAGTTTCTGACAAGGGAGAGGAGTTCCTGAAAGATCCCGATGATGTTGAGATCAGCATAATCAGGGACTTTGACAAAGACACCGAAGAGCGAGGCAATGGAGATGTTACAGGTGGCTCTGCGGTATTGGATGAGACCCTTCTTAAAATGTTAAAATCGCTTCGAAAGAAGGTGGCCGACCAAAACGACCTGCCTCCTTTTGTCATTTTTCAAGATCCATCTCTGGAGGATATGGCATTGCAATATCCCCTAAGAATGGAGGACATGACGAAGGTGTCCGGGGTTAGTCAGGGTAAGGCCATGAAATACGCGAGACCCTTTTTAGACCTCATCAATGAATATGTGGAGGAAAACGAAATCGAGAGACCGGACGATATTCTCATCAAGCAGGTTGCTGAAAAATCGGTGAAAAAGATTGCTATTATCAAGTCAATCGACCGGAAAATACCGCTTGAAGATATAGCCTTTTCGACCAATCTCACCATGGAAGATCTCATCACTGAGATCGAGATGATCGTTGCTTCAGGTACAAAGGTTAATATCGATTACTACATAGAAGATGCGGTGGACGACTATTCCAAAGAGGATATTCATGACTACTTTATGGAAGCGGAAACGGATGATCCTGTAGTTGCTTACCACGAACTGAAGGATGACGACATCACCATTGAGGAAATTCGATTGATGCGGATAAAGTTTCTCTCGGATCTCGGCAATTAAATTTTGAGCATTTCCAGTGTACATATAATCAATGGTCCCAACCTGAACCTGCTGGGTGTCAGGGAACCCGATGTGTATGGCCATACTTCATTCGAGGATTATTTTCTTAAACTTAAAGGTGATTTTCCTAATATTCATCTCTCGCATGCACAGACCAATCACGAGGGACAGATTATTGATTGGTTGCACGATTTGGGATTTGAAAGCAATGTGGGCATTGTATTAAATGCCGGTGGCTATACTCACACTTCTATAGCAATTCGAGATGCAATAGCTTCGATTGAAAACCCGGTGGTGGAGGTTCACATTTCCGCTGTTTCCGAAAGAGAAGATTTCCGAAAAGTTAATTTTCTAAAAGGAGTCTGCAAGCACTCGATTGAAGGTGCCGGGCTGGAGGGCTACGCTCTTGCAATTGATTGGCTGCTCAACCTCCCCGACTGATTTCCCGGAATAATTTGTTGTGCAGTTTTTTTATCGACTTCTCTATTTCTCTGTAATCTGCTGGCTCTTTCCCCAAGAAGATATAGATCACCATCAGTTCCTCAGAGGGCAATTTTTCCGTGAGTTGGGGCCTGTTTTTTAGGTCGATCCTCACTGCTTCGCGCATACGTCTTTTGATCAGATTTCGATCCACTGCACGCTTGATCCGTTTAGCGGAAACTGCGGTGGTGAACAAGATGTTAGGGGATTCTGATTTAGGGTTGAGTTCCCATTTCATAAGAATGGGGTGGGAGAGATGGGAACTGCCGGCGGAAAACAGTCTAAGTATGTCCTTCGAACTTTTTAGCCTTTCCCATTTCATTCCCGATTCTAAGTCTTGTGTAAACAGAGGTTACAGGGCTTCAATTGAGTTGAAGTTGTTATGGCAAATCCGTAAACCAGGTTTGGGTTTCTCTGCAGACCTAACAAAATTACTTGCTGGTTTTCTCATCAGCAACCGACAGTTTGTGCCTGCCTTTTGCTCTTCTTCTGGAGAGGACTTTTCTGCCGTTTTTCGTGGCCATGCGAGCTCTGAATCCGTGCTTGTTCGAGCGTTTTCTTCTTGATGGCTGGAATGTCCGTTTCATGGGTTATTGCTATTTTGAATCTTTCGTTAATGCATTAAGACTGCTGCATTATTCGCAACAGGGCCGCAAAGGTAGTAAAAAATTAATTTCCAAACCCCGCTTTGTGAAATTGTTTTGTACAAGAGTGAGTGATGATTAAAACCAGCCACCTCTCTCCTGATCTTTTCGCTTGACGGAAAAATTTTTACCAGGGGAAATCAATGAATTTTTAAATCACCAATACTCCCCCGATTACAGTCGCAATCATTAGCTATTCATAGATGCGAGGAATTCTTCGTTGTTTCGCGTACCTTCAATTCTTCGCTTGATAAATTGAATGGCTTCATCCGGCTTCATGTCTGCGAGGTGATTTCTAAGAATAAACATTCGCTGCATAGCTTCTGCATTCAGGAGCAGGTCTTCTCGTCTTGTACTGGACTTGGTCAGGTCGATGGCCGGGTACAATCTCTTGTTGGCCAAAGAGCGGTCTAATTGGAGCTCCATGTTGCCCGTTCCTTTAAATTCTTCAAAGATGACTCCGTCCATTTTTGACCCGGTATCAATAAGTGCCGTGGCGAGAATAGTAAGTGAGCCACCACCTTCGATATTTCTCGCAGCCCCGAAGAACTTTTTCGGTTTGTGGAGTGCATTAGCTTCCACACCACCTGAGAGTACTTTACCACTTGCAGGGGCAACTGTATTGTATGCTCTTGCAAGTCTGGTGATAGAGTCCAATAGAATTACCACATCGTGCCCTGATTCCACAAGTCTTTTAGATTTTTCCAGGACGATATTAGCTACGCGTACATGATTTTCGGCGGGCTCATCAAAGGTAGAAGCGACCACTTCTGCATCCACACTTCTTGCCATGTCGGTTACCTCCTCGGGGCGCTCATCAATCAGAAGTACGATCATGTAGCATTCGGGGTGATTTTTCGCCACGGCATTGGCCATGTCCTTAAGCAAAAAGGTCTTACCTGTTTTAGGTTGTGCAACGATCAATCCACGCTGTCCTTTACCAATTGGTGTAAACAAGTCGATCATGCGTACACCGTAGTCCTTACCATCCGGCCTGCTGGCCAGGGTGAATTTTTCCTGTGGAAAAAGCGGGGTGAGATAATCAAATGGTACCCGGTCACGTATTTCATTGGGCTTCAATCCATTGATCAGATTTACCCTGAGGAGTGCAAAGTACTTTTCTCCGTCCTTCGGAGGCCTTACGGGACCGCTGATGGTATCTCCTGTTTTCAGGCCAAAGAGTTTGATCTGAGAGGGGGATACGTAAATGTCATCGGGTGAGGAGAGATAATTGAAATCAGCCGATCTCAAAAACCCATATCCATCCGTCATCATTTCCAGTACGCCTTCGCCCTCTACGATTCCATCCAGATCCACATTGAAACCGGAGGATTCCTTGCCCTTTTTGCCACCCTTTCCGGAACTCTTTTGTTCGGACCTTGAATCTTGCTTTTGCTGTCCGGATTGTCTGGATGAGGAGGACTTTCTTTGCTTTTGATCTTGTTGATCTTGTTGTTGTTGTTGTTGTTGTTG
>SL_3KL_010_SEDDRAFT_10000468_pt1 | contig 33093 bp, 18 predicted proteins | sample SodLakKL_010_SED_2_FD_10381 | JGI IMG/M metagenome (IMG submission 10381)
ACATCGGATTCGGCGATTAGCGCGATGCTGATGATCTCCGGCGCGCTAGCCGGTGGAGGGCGCAGCAGGAATGCGGCAATCGCGACCAGCAGTATTGCCGCTGCAATGGCAGGTACTTGCCATGCCGGTCGACTCGGGGCCGCACGCTGGCCCGGGCCGGGGGCATCTTCAGTGGGCGCCACGAATCGGAAGCCAAAGCCGCGGACAGTGGCGATGGTGTGTTGGGTTTCGCCGTCATCGTCGAGCGCCTTGCGCGCCTTGCGCACGGTTTGGCTGATGACCGAATCGGAAATCACCCGATCCGGCCAGACGGCCTCGGCAATTTCATCCTTGCCGACCGTGCGATGGCGGTTTTCGATCAGAAAGTGAATGAGCTCAAGGCTTTTCGGCTCGACGGGCACGGCTTCACCGTTCCGGATCAGCTCACGCTGATCCCAGTCGAGTTGGAAACCATTGAATTGCTTCACCATTTCATTTTTGCGCCACAACCCCTCAGGCCAATGAAAGCAGCCCTTTGTCATTGGCCAGATTAAGAAAAGTCATGAAAAAGTCAAGGTTTCATCATGCTCGGTCGCCGCCGGGATGTCATTTTGCAGGCTGATGTCTGTTTGCAGGCGTTGGATGAACTCAAGGATGACGGGAGAGATACCATGACGCGATCCGGGACCATGAAATTGCTACTGAAACGGGTGGTCGTGCTGACAGTGGCCGTTCTTCTGGTCGGCCTGGCGGCCCATGCCAGGGCCGACTTCACTTTCGAAGTCAATTCGCTGGCCGATACCGGCCGTGACAGCGGGGCTGCGAGCAATGTGTGTGATACCGGCAGCACCGTCAGCTGCCCGACTGGGCAGTGCACTGAGTGCACACTGCGCGCGGCCATCGAGACCGTCAACTCGCTCGGTTTCGGTCAGAGCGCGACCATCGTCTTTGCCGACTACATCCCGACCAACCTGGGCAATCCGGTGGCTTCGATGTTCTTCCCGGTCAACGGCTACAACGCCTTTGCCCGCCAGGTCCATATCGACGGCACCACGCATCCGGCCTGGGATCAGGCCGACGGCATTCCCAGGGTGATCATTCGCGGAGAAAACGCCGTCGCCGCTGCACAGGGGCTGAATTTCGGTTCCGGGGGCGCGGGTTCGGTGGTCGACGCGGTCACCATCTATGATTTTCCGCAAGCCGGCATCCGCATCAATGCCGATGAGGTCACGGTCCGCCAAAGCCAGATCGGCACCACCTCCCTGGGGAGTTCAGCACGGCCCAATGATGTCGGAATCCTTGTTCTGGGTGACAACAATCTGATTGGCCACCCGCCGGTTCTCGTGGGTCTGCAACCCTGGCCCAATATCATCTCCGGCAACAGCGGGCATGGCGTGGTCATTGAAGGCGATCACAACACCGTCGCCGGAAACCGCATCGGGGTCAACAGGGGAGGGACGACGGCGCTGGCCAACGGCGGACACGGAATTCATGTGCTGGGCCTTCATGCTCGAATCGGAAACTGGTCCGAAAGTGGATTTCTGACCCTGGTTGCGCGCAACCAGATCGCCGGCAACAGTCAGGCCCAGGTGCACGTGGCGGAAAACGCTGGCGGGGCCAGCCTTTCGTGCAATCATATCGGCACCCATCACAGTGGCAGCTTCAAGATCAGTGGTCATCCCGTCGGCGTGCTGGCTCATGGTTCGGCCAACCAGATTGGCGCCCAGAACTGCCGCAACGTGATCTCCGGGGCAATCCACATGGGCGGTTCAGGGATCGCCAGCAACAGCAACACGGTGACCTGGAACTGTGTGGGCACCAACGCCGATGGTGATGATCTGGGCGTGGAAGAGGCGCTGGTGGCAGTGGCCGAGGGCAACGGCAATCTGATCACCAACAACACCATCGGTAATGGATTGATTGGCATCAGCCTGTCGAGTGAAACCTCCAGCACGGGTGTACGCGGCAATTTTGTCGGCACCGACAGCGAGAATCGTATTCATCCCCTGCTGGGTGGGATCATTTCAGATGGTTTCAACAACTTCTTCGGCGGCACGCAACCTGGTGACGGCAACGTGGTGGGCAATATTGACGGCAACGGCATCTGGATCACTTCAAGTGCCGCACTGAATGTGATTCAGCGCAACCGGGTCGGCGTCAGCGAAGACGGCACTCCGTTGCCGGTCCTTGGCGGAATCGCCAGCAGTGGTACCGGGACAATCATCGGTGGCGAGGATGCGGGCAATACAATTGGTTTTGCCGAGGAATTTGGCATCAGCATCGGGTCCACGGATGGCCAGGTGCGAAACAACCGGATTGGCAGCACCGCTGAAATCGCCGGCGGATTCGGCCCAGACTCCATCGGTATCCTGGTCAACGGCAACGACCACTTTATCGGCGATCAGAACTGGATTGGCAGCCAGCACACCGGGATTCGGGTCAACGGGGGCACGCACGAAATCGTCGACAATTTCATCGGATTCGATGAAGACCTGACGCCAAGGCCCAACAGCGGCTTCGGGATTCGCCTGAGTGTTAGCGAAAACAGTCGGGTCATCGGCAACCAGGTGGGTTTCAGTACCCGCGGCATCCGACTGAATTCGGGAGCGACCGGCACGGTGGTCGGCAACAACTGGCTGGGCGTCACGCCCGATCTGGACGATATCGGCAATTCGCTGTATGGCTACGACTCCTCCGGGGCGTTCAACTTTTTCGGCACCGATCCGGATACCGCCGAATCCATGCGCAATGTCGTTGGTTTCAACGGCAGCGGTGGCGGGGTGCGCATTGCAGGACAGGATAATCTGGTCATCAATAACTACATTGGTGTTTGGCTCGCAGGCCAGGCAATCCCCAACGGCGGCAGTGGTGGACTGATTCTGCGCGGGAACCCCGCAGGCACCCAGATCGGTCTGTCAACAGCAGGTAACGCGAACTACATTGGCCACAATCTGGGTGCTGGCATCGAGGTTCGAGAGTCGGTCAGTGATGTTCAGATTGGCGCCAACCGGATTGGAAGGAGGGTCAACGTTCCGGCACCCAATCACGGGCCGGGCATTCATCTGCGTGCCGATGCAAGCAATATCCTGATGACCGGCTCACCTGTGGGCCCTTCGATTGACCGCCTCTGGCTTGCCTACAACGCCGGCCCGGCCATCGTTTTCGACCCCGATGCAGGGACCGGAAATCGCATCCAGTATATCCACGGCTGGAACAACAGCGACAAACTGATCGATCTGGGGCCCGGGGGACGCGACCAGGATCCGGGCGATGCCGATACCGGGCCCAACAACCTGCAGAACTTTCCTGAAATTCACCCGTCATCATTCTTTGACGACGACAATGAGGAGTTGATCCTGACCTTTCGAGTCGACTCGGATCCTGCCAACTCTGCATATCCAATGACCATTGAGGTGATTCTGAAATCCACGCCCGGTTTTCAAAGGTGGTTCGGGTCAACCCTGTATCAGGCCGACGATGCCATGCAGTGGGTGACGGTCACCATACCCCAACCTGATGACCTGCTTTCCTTCCCCAATCCCATCTTTGCGGCGACTGCAACCGATGCCATGGGCAACACCAGCGAGCTTTCAGACCCCATCAACCTGGCGCCTGTTTTCACTGTCGGCGGCACAGTCAGCAATCTGACCGGCACCGGCCTGGTGCTGCAGAACAATGGCAGTGACGATCTGAGCATTGACGAGAACGGACCGTTCGTGTTCGAAGCATCGCTGGAAGACGGGGCAGATTACGAGGTTACGGTCAGTCAGCAGCCATCCGGGCAGATTTGCACGGTCAGCAACGGCAGCGGCCAGATCGATGGAGCGGATGTGGATGATGTTGAAGTCAACTGCCAGGCCGCCGGCGACGAGATCTTCCGGGATCGCTTCGAGCCGGCTCCCGAGCCATCATTCTCGTTCAGCGAACAGCTTGCGCCGACCTTTCGCCATCCGCGCTGCGAAACCTGTCATGCCGTGGAGGCCACTGGGTTCGGCAATGTCAATGATGATCCGCCCGGGGTTCTTCCGGCCACCCATCCAGCAGTCGATGCCTCGACGGACTGCACTGCTTGTCATACCAGCGGCCTGCTGCCCGAAACCGGCAGTATCGATCCGGGCTGGCAGTCAGCACCGGCGGCATTCGACTTCCGGAACCTTGATGACGCCACATTGTGCAATATGGCCAGTCCGCCGGTCAGTGGCCACACGCCACTGGAGCACATGACCGAGGACAAGCTGGTGTTGTGGGCAGTAGGAGATGGCCGGGTGCCGTTCGACAATCCGGACCTGCCGACCGCGCCACCGCACGATATCGAGGTATGGCGCGATCTGGTCATCGAATGGGTGAATGCCGGCATGCCTTGCGATTAAGGGCTCGCGAAAGAATAACTTCCCATTTTGGCGCGCCCTGAGCTTTCAGCCGGCGGATGTCTCCCCTGTCATCTCTCCCGATGGGCATCCGCCGGCTGGAACCCTTCCGGGCCGATCTTCGGCAGGTACAATGCGCTCGTCCATTGATTCAGGAATAGACGATGCCCCGGACTCGACGGTTGCCGATTGCCTCCCAGGCTGCCGATTTGCTCAAGACTGCTTTCGAGGATTACAACGCCAGCTTTTCCGATATCACCCGTCGTGCCCGACGACGATTCGAGCGGGGCGATCGCAAGGGCATGCGCGATGATGCCATGGCGCGACTGGAATTGTACGACCGATCAGTGGATCAGGCCATTGCCCGCCTCGAGGCGCAACTTGACGAAAGGCTGTTTTCCCGAACCTTGTGGAAGGGCATTCGCTCAGCTTACGGTGAGCATATCGAAGGGCTGCTGGACGCCGAACTCTACAAGACGTTTTTCAACACCATCTCAAGGCGTTTGTTCAAGACTCGCGGCGTGGACCCGGCCATCGAGTTCATCGCGCTGGATATCGAACCGACCGATCGCATTACTCACCCTGTGTCGCGGCATACCTACGCGATTGGTCAAAACCCGGCCCGATCACTGCTTCGCATGCTCGACGATTATCCATTCTCCGTCGGCTACGCCCGTCCCGAACAAGACGCCAGGGCGCTCGCCGAGCAACTTGCGGCATTCTTTCGTGAACAGGGAGAGCGCGGGGTGCTGGCGATCGAGCTGCTTGAAACGGTGTTTTACCGCGAAGGTCGGGCCTATCTGGTTGGTCGGGCCTTTTCCGAGAATATCTATCGACCCTGCGTGATTGCCCTGGTGGCCGGTCCGGACGGGGTGGTCGTCGATGCGTTGCTGACCCGTCGCCAGCAGATCAGTATTCTGTTCGGCTACACCTTCAGCTACTTTCTGGCTGACCTGCCCACGGTCGGCGATGCGGTGGTATTTCTGCGCACGCTCCTGCCGGACAAGCCGATCGATGAGCTCTACACGGTGCTCGGCCGGGTCAAACAGGGAAAGACCGAGCGCTATCGGGCATTCTTCCGCCACCTGGACTCGCATACGCGCGAAATGCTCGTGGAGGCTGAAGGACAGCGCGGCCTGGTGATGCTGGTGTTCACGCTGCCGTCGTACCCGCTGGTCTTCAAGTTGATCCGCGATCACTTTGCACCTAGCAAGAAATTCGGTCGCGGCCAGGTCATTGATCGCTACCATCTGGTGTTTCGCCATGACCGGGTCGGACGCCTGATCGATGCCCAGGAATTTCGCGATCTGCGCTTCCCCATCGATCAGTTCGCACCCGATCTGCTCGATCAGTTGCAGAGTGAATGCGAGCGCACCATTCAGGTTGAACACGACAGCTTGATCATTCGCCACTGCTATGTGGAGCGTCGCCTGCGGCCGCTGGATCTGTATCTCAAGGAGGCCGGGAGTGAGGAGGCACAAGCGGCAGTGCTTGATTACGCGCAGTCACTCAAGGATCTGGCCCGGTCCAATATCTTTGCCGGTGACTTGTTGCCGAAAAACTTCGGCGTCACCCGCTCGGGACGGGTGATCTTCTACGATTACGATGAGTTGCGCCTGATCACCGAGTGCCGATTTCGACGACTCCCTCCGGCACGTGATGACCTGCTCGAGTTCAGTGATGAACCCTGGTTCAATGTGGATGACAACGATGTGTTCCCCGAGCAGTTTCCACGTTTCATGGGGCTTTCACCCGAGCACTTGAGGCTGATCGAGGATCATCATGACCAGTTGTTTGATCCTGAGTGGTGGCAGGATATTCAAGCACGCATCATGAGTGGAGAGGCACTGGATGTTCCTCCCTATTCGGATTCGGCAAGAATCCTCCCGGCGAGCTGACGGATCGGGCGTCAATCGGACGATGAGCCTAACCGGCTCAGCGGTTGGGCTCGGTCATCGGATCAGGCTTGAAGGGTGTCGGCGATGCGTCGCACGGCCTCTTGCAAGGTGTCGAGATCACAGGCGAATGACAGGCGCAGGTGATTCGGCGCGCCGAAAGCCGTCCCGGGCACGGTCGCCACTCCAGCTTTTTCCAGAAGCTGTTCGGCCAGTTCCAGGTCGTCTTTCAGGCCCAGCTTCTCGATCGCATCGCCACAGTTGGCGAATGCGTAAAAGGCCCCCTGGCCGGGCGTACACGACACGCCGGGCAGATCATTGAGCGCTGGAACCAGCCAGTCGTGGCGTTCACGAAAGGCCTTGCACATCTCGGTCACACAACTCTGGTCTCCGTCGAGCGCGGCCACGGCCGCGGCCTGGCTGACCGAACAGGGGTTGGAAGTGCTCTGACCCTGGATCTTGCGCATCTGCTTGATCAGTTCGGCCGGGCCGGCGGCATAGCCGATGCGCCAGCCGGTCATGGCGTAGGCCTTGGACACGCCGTTGACCACGACCAGGCGCTCCTTGAGGGCCGGAACGACCTGGCCCAGGGTCGAGAAAGGCTCATCGGCCCACCAGATGTGTTCATAAATGTCATCAGTGCAAATCAGCACCTTCGGATGTTCTAGAAGCACCTCGCCCAGCTCGGCGAGCTGTTCACGCGAGTAGGCCCGACCGGTCGGATTGCTGGGAGAGTTGAAGATCAGCAGGCGGGTGTTTTCGGTGATCGAAGCCTTCAGTTGGGCCGGCGTGATGAGATAGTCGGTTTTTTCTCCGGTCTGCAAAATGACCGGTGCCGCGCCGGCCAGTCGGACCATGTCGGGGTACGAGACCCAGTAGGGCGCCGGGATCAGTACCTCGTCGTCTTCATTCAGCAGTGCCTGGAGCAGGTTGTAGATGGATTGTTTGGCGCCGCTTGAAACCAGGATTTGGGATGGTTCGTAGTCGAGCTCGTTGTCGCGCGCCAGTTTGCCGATGATGGCCTGCTTGAGGGCCGGCGTACCATCGACCGCCGTGTATCGGGTCTGGCCCGACTCGATGGCCTCAATGGCCGCTCGGCGAATGTGCTCCGGGGTGTTGAAGTCAGGCTCCCCCATGCTCAATGAGATGATGTCGCGGCCTTCGGCGCGAAGCTCGGCGGCCTTCATGCTCATGGCGATGGTTGCCGAGGGTTTGACCTGGGCGACACGCGAGGAAAATCGGATACTCACAATGGATTTCTCCCTGGTGGATTGAGGGCGGTGGCCGCCGGATGATCACGCTGCCGGGCTACAATTATAGTATGTCGAAACGATTTCGCATGGCCTCGAGCTACGCGCCGGCCGGTGACCAGCCCGAAGCAATCCAGCAGCTTGTTGAAGGGCTTGAATCCGGCCACTCCCACCTGACCCTGCTGGGGGTGACCGGGTCGGGAAAGACCTTCACCATGGCCAATGTCATCGAGCGCGTCCAGCGCCCGGCTCTGGTCATGGCCCCCAACAAGACCCTGGCCGCCCAGCTCTACGGCGAGTTCAAGGCGTTCTTTCCCGACAACGCGGTCGAGTATTTTGTTTCATATTACGACTATTACCAGCCCGAGGCGTATGTGCCTTCCACGGATACTTTCATCGAGAAGGATGCCTCGATCAACGAGCATATCGAGCAAATGCGCCTGTCGGCCACCAAGGCCTTGCTTGAGCGCCCCGATGCGCTGATTGTTGCCACGGTTTCGGCCATTTACGGGTTGGGCGACCCGAGTTCATTCCTGAAAATGACCCTGCCACTGAAGGTTGGGGAGCATCTTGGTCAGCGCGAAATCCTGCGCCGCCTGGCTGAAATGCAGTATTCGCGCAACGATTTCGAACTCAGACGCGGCACCTACCGGGTTCGCGGCGAGCTCATCGACCTTTTTCCCGGTGACTCGGAAATGGAGGCGGTCCGGGTCGAGTTGTTCGATGACGAGATCGAGCGGATCAGCCATTTCGACCCGCTGACCGGGGAAATTCGTGAAAAGGTCGACGAGTTGACCATCTTTCCCAAAACCCATTACGTGACCCCGCGCCAGGTGGTGTTGGATGCCGTCGAGGCGATCAAGGCCGAACTGGCCGAGCGGCTGGAGCAGCTTCGCGAGGCCGGCAAATTGCTGGAGGCCCAACGCATCGAGCAACGCACGCGTTTTGATATCGAGATGATGCTGGAGCTGGGTTACTGCCAGGGCATCGAGAATTACTCACGCCACTTGACCGGCCGTCAGCCCGGCGACCCGCCGCCGACGCTGTTTGACTACCTGCCGCGTGATGCCATCCTGATCGCCGATGAATCTCATGTCAGCATTCCCCAGATCGGCGGCATGTACAAGGGTGACCGCTCGCGCAAGGAAACCCTGGTCGAGTATGGTTTTCGTCTGCCCTCGGCCCTGGACAACCGGCCGTTGCAATTCGAGGAATTCGAGGCGCGTGCACCACAAATGATCCTGGTGTCGGCCACGCCCCGGTCCTGGGAGCTGGAGCGCTCGGCGCTGGTTGCAGAACAGGTGGTGCGCCCGACCGGATTGGTCGATCCGGAAGTCGAGGTTCGGCCGGTCACCAGCCAGGTCGATGACTTGCTCTCGGAGATCGGGTTGCGGGTGGAGCAGGGCGATCGTGTGCTGGTGACCACGTTGACCAAACGCATGGCCGAGAATCTCACCGAATATCTGGCCGAGCACGGTGTCCGGGTTCGCTATCTGCACTCCGATGTCGATACCGTCGAGCGGGTTGAAATCATCCGTGATCTTCGCCTGGGCGCTTTCGATGTGCTGGTCGGCATCAACCTTCTGCGCGAGGGTCTGGACATGCCGGAAGTCAGCCTGGTAGCCATTCTCGATGCCGACAAGGAAGGCTTTCTAAGGTCGGAAGGTTCACTCATTCAGACCATTGGCCGGGCCGCCCGAAACGTGCGCGGCAAGGCCATTCTGTATGCCGATCACTTGACCGGTTCGATGCGCCGGGCCATCGACGAAACCGAACGCCGCCGCGCCAAGCAGGTCGCCCACAATGAGGCTCACGGCATCACGCCCAAGACCATCATCAAGAACATCGCCGACATCATGGCCGATGCCCACCAGACCCCCGGCAAGAAGCCGGTCAGCAAGGCGGCCGAGGCCCGCGCGGACTACACACCGGAACCGGTATCCCCAGACGAGGCCGCCCGCGAGATTGCACGACTGGAAAAGGAAATGTATCAGGCAGCCGAAAACCTGGAATTCGAACAAGCCGCCAAACTGCGCGACCGGATCGCGAGGATTCGTGAGAAGGGGTTCAGGGTGGCCTGAATTGCTTGCCCTTCATTGTGGCGTTTAACGATTACTTGGTGACCTTGGTGGTCTGCTGGACAACCATGGTGATCACACCCAGCGGAATATTGGCATTGTTGCCATTCTGGCCGACCATGCAGGTTTGGAAGACCACCGGGTTTCCCTGCGACTTGGTAGTGGTGGATGCCCTGAGAAATTTGGCTTCACCTCGAGTCTTCTGTGAAACCACGCCTTTCGCCGTGCCGGCCTCATCTCCCGTGGAATTCTTGATCACGCTTTTCTTGGTGAGCACTTTCTTGTTCTTGACCTTGACCTTCTGGGAACAAGTATTGCCCCGAGCGTTGTTGAGTAATGCCACATTGGGATAAGGGACGGGCACCGGACCGCCAGGTGAGGGTGTCTTGCAGACATCCGGAAACGCCATGCATTGGCCACCTTGCATTGTTGCAACTGAAAAAATCATCAATATATCTCCTATCCCAGGTGAATCTTGTCGCTTTGAACCTTGACGACATCGTGACCATCCAGTCGAACTCGATTGGCCTTGACGGTATGGCTGTCCTCGCAAATGGTTCGAGTCCGACCGGCGTGCTTTTGGTCGAGTCCGGATATCTTCCGGTAAGCATTATCGACGCGTTCGATCAATCTCGAGGCGATGGTTTCAAGTCGATCGACTGTAGTGCGCAGGAATGAAAAGTGAGTGGTGAGTTTCTTTCCCTGCACATGGCCGCTTTCAAAGCGAACTCTTGTCTTTCGGCTGATGCAATCAAGAGAACCGCTCTTGATTCGAATGGATTCCGGAGTGAGATGAAAGCGGGCTCCGTTCTCCGGCAAACTGACCATGTTGACCGAGGCCAGCGCCTGAATTTCGGTGTCGTGACCGGAAAAGATACGCAGGTTGGTGCCCGCACAGATATCAATGTGTTGCCTGGCGTTCAGAGCCAGAGATTCAGCTTCCAAAGCCATGCGTCCCCCGCCGGCGGCCGGGTCGTATTCAAAGATCACCTGTCCATTGCAGTCGCTGACCTGCAGGGTTTTACCGTTATCGCGATCGGCAAGTGTGGCGCTGGCTCCACATGGGGTGAAAAGCTCCTTTCCGGGGCGGATATCGCTTTGCTTGCCAGGACCTATCCTTCCGGTAATGAAGTACTGGCCGTGCTGGTCGGGCTGAACAACCACGCGTTCGCCCTTGGCGAGGATATGATCCTCGAAAGTTGCCAACTCCGCGCAGTGAGTCTTGTCCGAACCGCCCGGTTGAACCAGGAAGGTTCGTGGCCCCAGTTGACCGACAATCCGTGCGGACAGGAATCCGGAGCTGATCGTGCTCTTGTCATTTGCAGGAGCATTCGCGAAGGTGCTAGATTGTTCGTTACTCATCGGAGTCACCGTGTCGAATCAGGAAGGGGAGGGGGTCGATAATCTTCAGCCCAGGCCAGGTCTGGGTCGGTTTTTTCGATATCTTCCAGGCTGGCTCCACGCATGTTCGTGGATTGCTGCTCGGCGCGATGGAAGCGTGCGCCATCCAGCATACACCCCGAAAAATCGGCCTGCTCAAGTCTTGCGTGAGAAAAGTCGGCATAGGCCATCTGACTATTGCTGAAATCCGTGCCCTTGGCCGTAGTGCCCTGAAATGTCGCCCCGGAGATTTTCGCATTGCACATGACGGCGCCGGACAGATTGCATTGGCTGAACTCGGCGTCCTGGCTGCAAAGTGAATCCAGTCGTGCCTGCGTCAGGTCAGCCCCGGTGAAATCAGCATGAGGTCCGGTGGCCTCGATCAGGTTGGCTTGACGCAAGTCCGCCCCAGTGAAGTCGGCACCCTTGATTGACGCCTTGTTCAACTGAACGCTGGAGAGGTTGGCCGAGGTGAAGTCGGCATCAGTCAGGTCACAGGCAGCCAGATTCATTTGGGAGAGATTTGCACCAACCAGTGAGCATTCGATCAGGGAACGAACTCGCCCGTTCAGTTGGGTCATATCCATACCGTCAAAATCACTGGATCGGAATTCGGCATTGCCGATGACCAACCCGCTGACCTGGCACATTTCAAAGTGGATGTAGTCCAGCTGGCTGCCAGTCAGGTCGGCATGTGTGAGATTGGTTTGACTGAATTCACACCTGCACAGGTCAGCTTTTTTCCAGGTGGATCGCTCCAGATTGCAATCCGCAAATGCACTTGATTCGGCATGAGTGCTGTCGAAACAAGCTGCTCTCAAATCACATTGACTCCAATGGCTTCCGGTGAGCTTGGCTTTTTCCCACTCAACCTCTCGAGCATCGACAGCCATCAGTGCTGTATCGGAAAGATTCGCTTCTCGCCATCTGGAGCCGAGAAGATTGCATTCATTCAAGCTTGCGCCGCCTAGGTTGGCTCGAGCAAGGTCCGCATTCTTCAGATTGCATTCTGATAGATCCACTTGGCCGAAGTTGGCGCCCCGCGCGGATACTCCGGACAGGTCGCAGCCGGAAAAACGACACTCACTGAATGAGTGCTCGGAGATATCCATTTCCGAAAGGTTGCATTTCTCGAATCCTGTATCATCGATCTCATTGGGTAGTTGACATGCGCGCAAATCGCATTCGTCCAAGTTAGAGTCCGAAATGCTGGCGGTGCTCCAGTCAATGGTATCGAGTTTGCTGGATGACAAGCGCAGAAATCTGAACGTGCTCTCCGTGAAGTGAATATTGGAAAGACTGCAAACATCGAGCAGGCAACGTTTCCATTTGCTATTGCTGGCATCGATTTCCGACATTTCACAAGCATGCATCAGCATATCCTTGCATGTGGATTTCTTCATGCTGATGCTGTGCATGCTGGCTTCGGAAATCCTGCCATCCGACAGGGTTGCCCGGTCCAGGCAGGCGCCATCAAGGCGGCAGGGGGTCAGTCTGAAGCCGACTATGCCTTGCTGCCGCACCTTTTCGCGAATGTCATCGGGCAGATCCAGAGCTTCAAGTGACACATCGGCCAATTCAATCTGATGGACAGGAGTACGCAGGCCACTCATGCCGAAGTCCTGGAGCGTGGCTCCCGAGAAGTCAATTTGTCGCATGTCGCAGCCTTCAAAAACCGTATCTGCAGCTCTGCAGTTGGCAAGGCGAGCTCCCCGCAGGCTGGTGTTGATGAATCGAACACCACTCAATTCCTGTTCGGACAGGTCGGCTCCATCAAGGTTGGTCTCCACAACAAGAATCTGGAGTGGCCTGCTTTCCAGACGCAGGGTATCCAGCAAGGCAGTGAGTGATCGTGCCTTCATGACCTTCTGTTGTTCGCTTGGCATTTTCATGCAAGTTTGGTCATGTGCAGAATGGCGCCATCAAGTCGAGAGTCTTCGAATTTGGCATCACGTGTTTCAGCTTCATACAGATTGCTGTGATCAAGGATGGCCTTGGTCAGGTTGGATTTCTCCAGGCTGGCTTGGAAAAGATTGGATCGCTCCAGGTTAACCTCTACCAGGCTTGCACTGGTCAGGCGTGCCTGGGCCAGGTCGACGTGGTACATATTGGCAGCATCCAGAGTCGCATAGCTTAAATCCGCCATGCGAAGGCTGGCGCCACTGAAATCACATCCCTGCAAGCTGGCGCTATCCCAAATGGACTCATCTGCCTGGATGCCGATGAATCGACTGGATACGAACTGGCTGCCCTCAGCCAGGTTGGCAGCATGCAGATTGGCATTGGTGAGATCCACGCTGGAGCCCGTTACGCCCTCAAGGTGGCTACCCTTTAGGCTGGCACCCTCCCAAATACTGCCATCAAGCCGACATCCGGAAAAATCAGCCTCATCGCAAAAAGCTTCTGCCAGGCTGGCTCTGCTAAGGTCCGCTTGTTCGAACTCGGTACGAAATGCACGTATGCGATCCATTCTGCTATTTTGCAAGTTTGCCTCTCTCAGGCTGGCACCATCTAAAGTGGCCCGACGGAGATTGGCCCGGGTAATTTGAGCTCCAGTGAGCTCAGCCAAAGAAAGGTCAGCCTCCACAAGTTCAGCCCCATTCAGGATTGCTCCTCGTAGATTGGTTGCGACCAGGCGTGCCCCATTGAGTTGCGCTTCTTGCAGATTGGCGCCCTCGAGGATTGCTTCGGAAAGGTCGGCGCCTCTGATGTCTGCTCCAGAAAGATCGATGCCTGTCAGGTCCCGTTCGGAAAGAGAGTCTCCTCGGGCTATGGCCTTCAAACAGGACTCGCGATCCACTGCTTCGGTCCGATGCGGGCCAGGCATCTTGTCGAATTCATATTCCGCTTCGATCTCGCGCTGTCGTGCAAGTGTGGAATCCTCATTATGCGGCTGCCATTCATCAGCGCTTGAAGGATCGCGTCCCATTCGGACAAGTTGCGCTCGATACAGGTTACGTGCAGACTCATTGGGATCACTGCCATGCTTACCAAGGTAATGCTCTTCAAGTTGTGCCATTTCCTGACGATCTTGTTCGATCTCGGCTTTCACGGCCTGAATTTCTGCATCATCTTCCGAGCTGAACTCATATGATTTTGTGTCACCGGCGATGGTCGAATTCATTCTCTCGTACGCTTGAGAGACGGAGATAGGATCTGCATCAAGTGATTCCTTTATGAAATAGACCCTTGCTATATCATCACAGGATTCGGATACGCAGTTGGTCGAGCCACGCCATACAAGTACGAGCCTTTTCTGATCGCTGTCTATCCACAGGGTGTCCAGATGCATCTGCACTTCTTCGAACACTCCATGCTCGGCACCCCGGAGCGGGCGGCGATGCACGAAACCCCTGACCCGCAGGCCAGGCAACTGGCTTGAAAACCGCTGATGGTCACGATGGAGATTCTCAAAGGAAATCAATTCATTGCCTGTCAGGTAACCCGGCCACTGTTGTTGTGGTGGTGCAGCGTTGAAGAACGACCAGTCAAGATCCTCGGCATACCAGGGCCAGCGCGTCTCCTGCCAGTGTTCATCATAAGTGCCGACTTTACTGTGACGCTGGCGCCATTGGCGATGTAATGGGCCGAATCCCGCTGGTTGTGGTCGTTGATCGGCATGGCTCAGTGGATGTTCAGGCTCTTCGATGTTGGGCAGGGCAACACGCTCTACGTTGGAGGTGTCCATCATTTTCTCCAAGCCCTTGCCGATCGGATTGTCAGGATACTCGGGCCCACCGAATGCATATTCATATCGAAGCGGGCCGTGTCGAAATGGTATGGGGTCACTCATTAACAGGTCATTTCCATGCTCGATCCAGAAACGTTGACCGATGACACGAAGAGTGCGTTGCCAGTTGCCTACCTGAAAGGTTACCGGGCAGGATGTTACTGGCTTGCTTCCGGGAACCCAGCAATTACCGACCAATAGTAGGTCAGTTGACGGCTTGTAATGGACAAAATCAGATTCGTAATACAGGCTGGCTGTTGGATCATCATCGTAATGAATATCTCCAGTCAGCGGGGGAGGTTCATCACTATCGACTAAAGTTGCTCGCCCATCAGGGTGAAGGTCGAATGTGCCCTTCGCGATCAGTGTTATCGAATGTTCGGGGTGATTCAGGTAGCCAGGCAACCACCCGATTGCCATGCGGGATTCATTGACAGGCTGAATAAAACTCTTTTCGCTGGCATTTCGGGTGGGCATTGCTGGCATTACTTCTCATTGACTTTGCCATCGACATTTAAATTGCCTTTGACATGTACATTCCCATCCAGCGTGATCACAGTATTGGCCTTGATAGTAACGTTGCCGTTCTGAATGGTAACCGTGCTGTTCCCACCTTTTATCTCTACTAACTCATTGGCCTTGATCTTGAGTATTTTTGTCCAAAACACCGTACGTTCTGGCGTGTCAAAGTAGATGCCATTTGTGGCATCTACAGACCACATACCAATGATGTCAGTGGTTTCATCACGTTTCTTGTTCAATTCCTTGTCTTTCTTGATCGTGTAAGAGCGCCCGCCGGTCAGGCTGAATTTCAGGGCATATGAAAATGTTTCCGAAGCTCCAAAGGTGAATGAAGTCTGGTTCGTTATATTGACCTTGGTGTCCTGGCCTGTATTCAGCCACTCGTGTTCTCCATCTACTATACGCTTGTAGTTCTTGTGTATATGCTCGAATACGCTTTTCTCTACCTCCTTTTCTTCCTCCCCCTTTATTTTTACGATATGGTCTTCGCCGATATGTTTGTGGTAATTAGCATCAGTATTGAAATGAATCCCGGGGGAGACTTCATCAAAACTGGCGCCCATGGTAAAGCGTGAATCTGCAGTGGGGCTGAAGATCGTGATTCGCTGATCTCCATCCTTTCCTTCCATCATCAATTCGTTTTCACCCTGATCCCTCATGATCAGCCGAGTCTTGTCGCCCGGCAAATCCAGTGGCGGCATATGGTCCTTGTTATAAACTCGTCCGGTGACGATGGGCCGATCGGGATCGCCTTCCTCGAAACTAACCAGCACTTCCTGGTCGACATGAGGCAGGTAGACTTCGCCCCATTCCTTGCCGGCCCGGTTTTGCGAGACACGAACCCAGCAGGAGCTGCCGTCGTCTTCGGGGCCGTGTCGGTCCCAGTAGAAGCGGACCTTGACCCGGCCGTATTTGTCGGTATGGATTTCGCCGCCTTCCGGTCCGGTGACGATGGCCGAATGCATGCCGTGCACGATGGGTCGGGGGGTCTTCCGTGCCGGCCGGAAGGGCTGGCGGTTGTCCATGGCGGTGAAGCGGCAGGCGAACGGGGGTTCCGATGCTCTGTTCTCCTCCGGGTCGTAAGCGTCGGAATAGAAACTGTATTCAGCCGAGATGACCAGGTATTCACGGTTCTGATCGTCTCGGGTGTGCCCGGTCAGGCTGAACAGGTAGCCGGTAATGAGGCCGACATTGTTGTGCTGGCCGGTGGCGATTTCATGCTGTGCCTGGATTTCCTCGATACGAGTGCGTACATAAGCGTCGCCATCGGACACTTCCTGGTAGGTGCCGGGGTAGTCGTAGACCTCGAACTCGGCATGAGCATGCTCGCGCGGAATCGCGGATCGGACCTCAAGATTGGCCTTGGGGCTTTCGAAGTTGTAGTCATTCAGGGCATAGCGCCCGGACTGGACCTGCTGACCGACGCGCCAGTCATAGACGTGATCGTCGTCGAGGTCGCGGCGATCGAACTCCTCCGGTGGGAAGAATCGCAGGGTGTCGTAGCCGGGACAGGGTTCGTGGAAGCTGTTTTCATCGGCCAGAATCAACGTGTGCTTGTCGGCATCATGCACAAAGTAGTAGTAGATGCCCTCGTGTTCCATCAGGCGACTGACAAAGTCGAAGGCCGATTCTCGATACTGGATGCAGTATTCGCGCTGGCTGTAATCCCTGGACAAGTGATCCTCGAAGTCCGAAAAGCCGTAGCGATTGAAGACTTCATCGAGAATCTCGGGCACCGTCATGTTCTGAAAGACCCGGCAGTCATTGGTTCGGGTCAACAGCCACAGCCAGGGCTTGATGGTCGCCCGATACAGCGAGTACTGGCCCTCGGTTCCGACATAGCTGAAGCGGCTCACGATGCCGTTGAAGTAGCGGGTTTCGCCGTCGGGCCGCTCGATTTCGACGGTCAGCCCCTGGCCGAGCACCTCGTCAAAGGCAATATTGGGGTCGGTGCTGAGCAGGTCGAGTTCGAACTCGAACAGGCGTCCGAGCTCCTCGCTGCCGGCCATGCGCCGGAATAACAGATCATCCTCATCGAGCGGGGTATGGACCTTGAAGATCCGTTCGCTCTGGGTCGGGAGTACAGCAGCCATGGTTTCAAGCCCGTACCTGGTGCGTGGGGAATCGAGTATATACGCCAGTTTTGAGAACAATCAAGGGACGGAGGCCGGGCTGAACGAAGATGGCACAGATGTCGGCCGGAATCCGTTTCTATTGACAGGAGCACTGAATTTGCTGTTAAGCTGCCTGTGGCGGGGCGACACCCTGAGATCAATGGGGTTGAACTCTTCAGAAACCGATGGGGAGCAGCAAGAGAATTCGGTCCTGGAGTTGCAAGTTCCGGCTGGCAAGCACGGAGGTAGCTGGTTCTGACACCAGGTCCAATGGTGCAAGAATTGCAGATAGGGAGACGAGTCCATGAATGATTTTCGAATGACTGACTGCTTTCACGCTGGCCGCGCGGGCGTATTGCTTGCTATGGTCACGGCGTGCATTGTGCTGCTTGCCTGGCCACTCATGCACCTCGCAGCTCATGACAAGGGCGATACATCGGCTCATGTCGAGGGTTTCGAGTATCACTGCGAGGAGCGTGTATGTCAGTTCTGGCTGACTGACGCGTCGTTGATGCTGCGTTCCGGTCTGCAATACGAGTGGGATTTCGGTGATGGGCAGGTCTCCGATGCGCCTGCGCCCGTGCATGTTTACGAGCGCGGTGGTCGATTCGAGCCTGAGCTCAAGGTATTCGACCATCGGGACGAGCAACTGCTTGTGGAAACTATGACTATTCTGCTCGGATTCGATCCCGAGCATGGCGTCGACGAAATCGGTGCGGTTTTTTTCGGCCAGGAAGGAGATTTCGCTGGCTGGTCGATGGCTGGATTGGGTGATTTCAATTCCAGCGGACCGGGCGACTTGCTGATTGGCGCGCCCGAACTAACCTCCGGCGCAGGCCGTGCATACTTTGTTTTTGGAGATCAGATTGAAGCTGGTTCGGCCTTCGAACTTGACGATCTGGAAGGCGACGATGGCTTCGTGTTTACCGGCACCCTGGCCGATCCGAACGGCTTCAGCGGGATGCGATCGGTTGGTGCTTCCACTGCGCTCTTGGGCGCCATCGGGCCCGGGATATCGCGTGCTGCCGCCATCGGCGCGCCCGGAGATAGCTTTAATTCGGCTTTTGGTGGTCTGGAGTACTCCGGGGAAGGCAGTGTGGCGGTTGTTTATGGTTCTTCGGATGGTTTTCCAGACCAGCTGAGTGATTTTGACTTGGCGGCGGGTGATGGTAGCGACGGTTTCATCATTCGCGGGATTGCCGATGAAGCCTTCGGGTTTTCCGTGGCTTCGGCGGGCAATTTCATTGGAAATGGTCTTGATGCATTCGTCATCGGCGCTCCGAGGGGACCAATCTCTATACCGGACTTGGGTTCCCAGCCTTTGTCTCGCGGAAACGTGTACATTCTGTTTGGCGATGAAGATGGGTTTCCGCCAATCCTTGAATTGCAGGATCTTTCGATTGACGACGGATTCGTGCTGCAAGGTGAAAACAACGACGATCGAGCCGGCTGGTCAGTTGATGGCATTGGTGATTTCAATAACAACGAGTTCGATGACATCATTATTGGTGCTCCGTTTGTTGAGGGTCCATCCAATGACTCTGGATCTTCAGTATCTGATGATTCGGTGACCGAGGGTTCAGCGCGTATTCCCCAACCGGTGGATGATAGGGGTGGGGCAGCCTATGTCGTTTTCGGAGGTTCCAACCTTGGTCAGGAAGGCCTGGGCACGCTCAATGATGACTTGCTCAATGGTGAGGATGGATTCGCCATCCGTACCGATGCCGATGACCTGCTGGGCTATTCGGTAGCCGGTGTCGGAGATCTCAACAACAGTGGATCGGTTGACTTGGCAGTCAGTGCACCCTCCGCACCATACTCCGAACCGTTCGTTGGCGTCAGCGGAGCGGTTTATGTGTTGTTCGGGGGGCAGGGTGGCTTTGGAGCCGAGTTCGATCCTTCAACCGGACTCGATGGCAGCAATGGGTTTGCGGTCACCGGTCTGTTCCAGGGTCAAGACGGTGATTTTGACGGAGATCGTACCGTGGCGATCGGGTCGGCTGGAGATATCAATGGCAACGGCTTTGATGATCTGGTGATCGGGTTGCCTGGCGTGTTTGACGAGATGGTCGGTGGCGCCGGATTTGCTTATGTGATCTTTGGCCGCGACGGTGATTTTCCAGCCGAGATTGATCTGACCGAACTGGATCCCGATGATGGCTTTGTCATCGGTCCAGAGACCGGTGTCTTCGGCCTGGGTCGATCAGTGGCCGGCCTGGGTGATTTCAATGACAATGGTATCGACGACCTGGCCCTGGGCGCGCCCCCCGGAGGCAGCTCACCCGGTTCGGCATGGGTGATTGCCGGCCAGCAGGCGTCCGTCCCGCCCCTGATCAATGGCAGTGACGGCATTGCCGATCAGCAGGCGGCATTTACCAGCCTGTTCGAGATCGAGTTTGAAGTATCCGATCTGGTCGATGCGCCGGAAAGCCTGATGGTGGAGGCCTTTTCCGAGGATACGGAGTTTCTGCCGCAAGAGTCGCTGACGCTTGGGGGAGAGGGCGCCAATCGCACCTTGACCATTGACACCAACCAGGCCTCCCCAGGCAGCGTGCCCATTATCGTTGAAGTGACCAATTCTGCTGAACTGACTACGCAGGCGGTATTCATTCTGCAGATACTGGAGCAGCCGCCGCTGATCAATGAAGGCGACGGCATCCCCGAGCAGTTCGTATTTGCCGGACAGCCATTGGAGGTCGAATTCACGGTCAGTGACCTGCAGGATGCGCCGGGCGCCATCGAGGTCGCTGCCACCAGCCAGACGCCGGCACTGATTCCACCGGACGGTGTCAGTGTAATGGGTACTGGGGCCAACCGTACCCTGCGAGTCGAGACGGTTCTTGGTGAAGGTGGGGTCGGGCTAGTCAATCTCGAGGCGACCAACAGCTTCGGACTGACCACGGTTGAAGAGGTCGTGTTCAATATCGACCCAACGCCGGCGCCCATCATCAATGACGGCGCTGGAATCGAAGATCAGGAGATGACGGCGGGTGAAACGCTGACCATTGACTTCACCGTGGACGATCCGGAGTTCGAACCCGATGCGGTCGAAGTGATCGCTTCGTCGGGCAACCCTTCGGTACTGCCCAGTGGCCAGCTATCAATCCAGGGAGAAGGTACGACTCGAACCCTGGTGATCGAAACTGTTGCCGCTAACGTTGGTGCAACCGAAATCACCCTGGAAGCACGCAATCCGCTGGATGGCATGGATTCAGTCGAATTCAACCTGACCATCAACGCGGCCCCACCGGCCATCAACGATGGCCAACCTATCGATGATGCCGAAATTCGCGCCGGTGATCCGCTGACGGTGGACTTCGTGGTCGATGATCCCCTCGATCCTGAGGAATCGTTGGAGATCACCATTGAGTCGAGCAATCCCGAACTGATTCCAGTCGAGGCGATTACGATCGTCGGAACCGGAAACGAGCGCAGCCTGGTGATCGAGACTCAGCCGGGCACCCAGGGAGAATCGGTGATCACGGTCACCGTGACCAATACCAATGGACAGCAGGAAGTCCGCGAGTTCCTGGTTGAAATATTCCTGGTACCGACCGAACTGGACCTGGCCGCCGAAGCGTTCGTGCTGCCGGGCTTTCCGGATCTGCTGGTGAGATTGTCGGCCGCCAATATCGGCGATGAGCCGGCATTCGGGATTCTGATGGCGGCTGACATTCCCGAACCGTTCGAGGCCATCGGCGTGTTCATCGAGGCGCAGGGATGCCTGGTCGAAAATGGCGTGGTTTCGTGCGATGACGAGTTGTTGCCCGCCTGGGAGTGCTCGCTGTTCGAGGGCACTCTGGTCTGTCAACTGGAGAGTCTGCAGGCCGAACATGAAGCCGGCGTGGTGCTTCGAGTCCAGGGAGACGGCGAGGCCGAGATGATCGCTTTGCTTGAGGCGCTGAATGCACCGCAGATCGAAACCGAACTCGAACTGGACTTTTGACAGCGAAATCGAATTTCGCCAAGGGAAATATCATGTCGAAACTGCATGTCGTATGGGTAGTGGCTGGGGTTTTTCTGTTTGCCAGCCTCCAGGCCGAGGCCATGACGCGTCATGGCGCCGTTTACGAGTCAGGAAAAGTGGTGTATTCGAGTCAACCCATGGCCGTGGTTCAGGAGGGCCCGGGGGCTTGCGAAGACGACCCCGATCTGGTCTTCACGTTCGCCGAGGAGGTCTCGCAGGATAGTGTGCCGCTGGATACTCGGGATGAGGCGTCTGGATCGATCGTGTTATCGGTGAGCATTACATTGTCTTGCCGGGATGGCAGCGCAAACTTCGAGTATGACCATGAATCGGATGGCAACTCCGGTGTGGTCGGCGAGGATATTTCGATCAGTCCACAATCGTTCGGGGTCAACCTGCCGCTGGCCGGCGGGGCCTCGGAACAGATCAACATTGGTTACGAAGCATTGGAGTCCGCGCCCTTCTTTACCGAGTACCGTTTCATCCTGGTGGGTGACCGGGTGAGCTTTTTCGCCGGCAATACCTTTGGCCAGGCGGGTGAACGGCGTGAGTTGGCCGGCGTCACCGTGGCCGCCGGAGATGTTATCGACATTGGCGCCATGATTGATGCCGATGATCGAACCGTCAGGGCCGGAAACTCACTCAACGAGGCTTGCGACCAGGCGCCACCGGACTCGACACTGTTTCAGACTTGCCTGGAAATCGATCAGTTTGCCGAAACCCCGGCCCAGCTTCGCCAGGCTTCGAACGCTTTCGATGCGCATCAGGTAACGGCCATTCCGGCCGCCTCGACTGAAAGCACCCGCATCCAGGCCGGTAACGTGGCTGAGCGTCTCGAAGCGATTCGAACCGGAACGGTTCCGGCCCTGAGCCTGGATGGACTGGCATTCCGCTCGGGTGGCAAGAACTTTTCGATGGCCTGGCTGCCTTCCAGCGTCATGAATATGGGCAACGGCGAGGGCAGTGATGACCTCGAGAGCCAGTTGCTGGCCGAACGCTGGGGCGCCTTTGTCAACGGCATGGTCACCATCGGCGATCGGTCAAGACGCGGTGACGAAACCGGGTTCGATTATGATTCCTGGGGAATCACTGCCGGAGTCGACTATCGGTTCGATAACGGGACTGTCATTGGCGGTGCGGCCGGCTTTTCACGCTATTCTGCCGATCTTGAAGCCAACACTGGCAAGGTGGATGGTGATTCCTACAGTCTTCAGGCCTACGCCACCTTTGATGTGGTTGAAAACCTGTATGTCGATGCCACCCTGGGCTATACCAGCACCGACTTCGACTTTGGCCGGGTTGTGGATCTGTCGGGAATCGGCAACATGACTCGTTCGACGGCTCGCGGCAGCACCGATGCCCGGGTCATTTCAGCCACCGTGGCGGTCAATTATCGGATCATGCTCGACAATGCCTGGTCCATCACGCCTTATGGGCAATTCGGCTATTCGGATGTCGAGATCGATGGGTTTTCGGAGTCCGGCAGCCCGTTTGATTATCAATACCCCAGCCAGAGTCTGGATTCTCAGCTCTGGTCAGCCGGCATTCGGGCCAACCGTCCAATTTCCTTTGAGCGCGGGGTGTTGATTCCATACGCTGATCTGGCCTTCGAGCATGAAAGCGGTTTTGATGGCTACAGCCTGCAGCCTGTTCTGGTCGAGTCCGGCCTTGACGGTCCCATGGTCAGCATCTCCGACCCGGATCGCAGCACCGGTCGGCTTGATGCCGGGGTGTCGTGGGTGTTCCTTTCGGGCAATCAGATGTTCTTCAGCTACAGCGCCTTGCTGGCCGACTCCGACACGACCCGGCATTCGTTCTATTTTGGCGCCCGGTGGGAGTTCTAGGAATCTCTCCATAACCACCGGGCAATCAGTGGATCCAGTCGCGCCATGATGTAGTAGGACAGTCGCTGCTTGAAACCCTGCAAGAGGCTCTGCTGATGGCGCCAGCGCGCCTGGTCCATGCGTTCTGCATGTTCACTCAGCGCATCGAACAGGCCCACCGCCTGCTCGACAACTTCCGGCACCTCGATACGCAGCATCAATTCGTAATCGATATGCAGGCTGCGGGTGTTGAAGTTGGCGGAGCCCACGTAGACGGCATCATCGGTCACGAAAAGCTTTGCATGCAGAGTCTGCGGCTGGTACTCCAGAACTTCGACGCCGGAGCGCAGCAGTCGACGGTAGAGCGACTGCCCGGCATATTGGGCCAGCTTCACATCGCTTCTGGCCGGCAGCAGCACCTGCACCTTGTCGCCCAGCCGTGCACGTTTCATCAGGCGTCGGCGCAAGCCCCATGTTGGCAGGAAGTAGGGCGTACAGATGCGAATGGATCCCGGCCTGGACAGATCGCGCAACAGTGCTGATTTGAGCGGATTCCTGCCTCGGCCCGGTCCGTTCAGCAACACTTCCACGCCATCGAAGCGCAGGCGCTGGCGTTCTTCGGCGCGTCGCAGTCTGACGAAGCGCGGTGGTCGATCATGGGCCAGAACATACATGCGATCGAAGGATCCCGCCAGCTCGCCGGCCACAGTGGAGTTGTTGATCTCCACCCCAAGGTCACACCAGCCGGACGCAATACCATCGCCATCATATTCCTGCCCGATATTGAAGCCTCCGATGATGGCCAGCGAGCGATCGGCGATCAGGACCTTGCGATGGTTTCGATAGACCAGTCGGCGTGGATGCAGGGGATTGAAAAAGTGAACCCTGCCACCGGCGGCCTGCAAGCCGCGAAAAAAATCCCTGGAAAGATGGAGAGCGCCAAAGGCATCCACCAGTAGTCGGACCCGCACACCTCGATGAGCCGCTTGTTCCAGTGCGGAACAAACCCGCGATCCGGTGACATCATTCTGAAAAATATAGGTTTGTAGTTGAATGCTGCGTTTGGATCGTTCAATTGCCCTGGTGATGGCGGCCAGGCCGGAACCGCCACTGGTCAGCCAGCGAAAGTCGCCGGGCTTCATTCGCTGATTTCGCAAAAGTGCAGTATGGTCAATACCAGCGAACGGGTTGCCGCTTCCAGGTCGGCAATCGGCACGTATTCATCCGGCACATGGGCAAGACGTACATCCCCGGGTCCGAACATTACCGTTGGCGTATTGCCCTGGTGGACCAGCAGGTGCATGTCAGCGCCATACGGCATCCCCCGAATGGCGGCCGGACGGCCATTGACTGCCTCGAATGCCCGGGTCAATGAACAAACGACCGGATGTTCGGGCGAAATCGCCGCCGGCATGAAGCGCGCACCCCACCACTCGACGACCGGAGGGTTTGCGTTCAACCACTCATCCCGGCCGGCCAGTTCGGCAATGGTCTGTTCCAGTTCCCTTCGGGCCTGATCGGGATCCTCATCAATGCCGACGCCGTAGCGACCCTCAAGCACCAGCGACTCCGCCACGGTCGAAGCCCAGATTCCCGCGCTGACCTTGCCGACGCAAATGGCGAACGGAACTTCATAATCCTTGAACAATGGATGGCCAAGCTGCTGATTTCGCTTTGCTTCCAATGCTCGCAAGGCCTGGTGTACGAGATGAAAATAGTCCATGGGATCCACGCCCTCGGCGCGTAACGCACCATGGGCGGCCAGTCCGGGGATGGTGATTCTGAAGCTCAGGGCGCCACCCTGGGCAGGCGCAATGGCCAGTTCGGTGGGTTCGAGAACAATCGCCGCATCCGCCGTGTGACCTCTCAACATCGCCGCCAGGGTGCCGACGCCGCCGTCCTCCTCGCCGGCAACCGGCTGGATCATGACCCGGCCTTTCAGTTTGATACCGGCATCCATCAAGGCGCGGACCGCGTGGATCGCGCAGCACAGCCCGCCTTTCATGTCCACCGCACCACGGCCATAAACCCGCCCGTCACGAACCGTTCCAAGATACGGTGGCACTGACCAGCGTTCCAGCTCGCCGGCCGGTACCACATCGACGTGGCCGTTCAGGATCAGTGTAGGCCCGTTTCCCTGCCCCCAGGAGCCGAGCACTCCGATGGCCCGTTCGCGCTCGATTTCGGCCCCGTATGCCGGGTGGTCGCGTACTTCATCCAACGCGATCTCCCACACATCCGTGGCCATGCCGAGATCTTCCAGCAGACCGGCCAGATGCTGCTGAATGCTGACTTCTCGACCCTGATCACTCTCGAATCGAATCAGTTCGCACAGCGTATTGATCAGTCCGTCAATGTCGACGGCATTGAGGGCGCGAGTCTCGAGCGCTCCGATCACAGGCCGCCCAGGGCTTGATCCAGGTCGGCGACCAGGTCCTCGACATTCTCGATGCCGACCGAGTAACGCACCAGGCCTTCGGGAATGCCGGCGTTGGCGCGCTCGGCGGCGCTGAGTTCGACATGGCTGGTGGTCGCGGGCGGGCCGGCGAGCGTGCCGACCGAACCCAGACTGGCGGCCTTGTGGGCCAGTTTCAGGGTCATGACCACCTTTTCCATGGCGTCGAATCCGCCTTTGAGCGAAAAGGACAGCACTCCACCGAAGCCGCGCATCTGTTCAGCAGCGATCTCGTGACCGGGGTGATCGGCCAGGCCTGGATAGAAGACCGCATCGACCTTCGGGTGGTCGCGAAGGAACTTTGCGACCACCGACGCATTGTGATTCTGCCGCTCAATGCGAAGCTCGAGCGTGCGAAATCCCCGCGCCAGCAGGAAGGCCGACATCGGGTCCAGCGAGGCCCCATTGATCTCGCGAAAATGAAACACCGGCTCGACAAGCCGGCCGGCGCCACAGATGACCCCGCCCATGGCATCGGAGTGGCCTCCCAGAAACTTGGTGGCGCTGTGTACAACCAGATCGGCGCCCAGCTCGAGCGGTCGTTGGTTGACGGGCGTGGCAAACGTGCTGTCGACCACGACCAGGGCGCCGACCGCATGCGCGGCGCGGGCCAGCCTTTCGATGGCGACGACTTTCAGCGTCGGGTTGGTGGGTGTTTCCAGGTAAACCAGCTTGCAACCACGGGCAATCTCGGCTTCAAGCTGATCATGATCATCGGTGTCGCACAGACAGACATCGATGCCGAAGCGCGGCAGGAACTCGATAAAGATCTTGTTGGTGCCGCCGTAGGTATCCTTGATCGACACCACCCGATCACCGGGCGACAGGTACGTGAACAGGGTATTGGAGATGGCCGCCATTCCGGTGGCAAAGCTGGTTGCCGCTTCTGCCCCTTCCAGTGCGGCCAGCTTGTTCTCGAACAACTCGACAGTAGGATTGGTGTTGCGTGAATAGATGTGGCCGGGCTGTTCGCCCAGCGCCACCGCGCGCCACTGCGCCAGGTCTTCATGACCAAAGGTCACGCCATGGTAGACCGGCGCCACCGTGGCGCCGTGGGGACTGTCAGGCGGCTCTCCGCCCCAGACTGCTTGGGTTGAAGCGCCCGGTTTGCCGGGCCCGGAATGCTTGCTGGGCATGGTTGTAGTCAGTCCTCGTAACCCCAGGGCCTGGGTGGAGTCTGGACCGGCGAGCCCAGATCAAACTCGAGACGGATGGAATGTCCCTTGCGGGGCCAGTGAACGCCATATTGCAGGGTGTTCTCATCGATAAAGTCGATGAACCAGAAGTTGTCGCTACGCTCAGGCAGGATCTCGGCGGTGTGTTCGTCGGCCGGAAAGATCTGGCGGGTTGGTAGCCCGGGCACGGGCGCATCACCGCCATACTGGCTGATCGCTTCTTCGTGCCCGTCCGGGTAGCGGTGATCGTGTTTCAGGCGCAAGCTGCCGTCAACCTGGGTCAGAATCCAGTTGCGCGAACGGTTGTCGTCGACATGCAGCGGAATGTGGAGCCGATCCTCGCTGCAGTCCATGACGTGCATGATCAGACGTTCAGCCTCGGCCACGCTTGCATAGTAGGGCGTGACATCGGAGACGCGCCCGGCAAAGGCCTGTCCGCACAGGCGTTCAAGTCGGGTCCAGAATACCTGTTGCTCGGGCGGTAATTCCGAGGTGCGCAGCGACCAGGATGGAGTCGGGTACCAGGATTGTGCCTGTGCCTTTTCGGAAGGCCAGACGATGGCCTTTTCACCGTGTTGCCACTGGATGGTCAGGCCTTGGTTGGCGACCTGGTAGCCGCGTTCGTCGACGGCGTAAGGACCGAACACCGTAGTCGTTTCCAGCTCGAGCAGGGCTTGGCGCAAGTCATCGGACTCAAGACTGCCGGTGCGTTCGACGGCCTTGGCGAACAACTGGCATGCGCCATAGGCCCCGGCAGCGTGAAAACTGGGCGCCATGTCGAAGCGGGCCTGGTAGTCATCCACGAAGCGTTCGATGCCGGGGTTGTCCAGTTCCGGCTCCCAGGCCGACAGGCCATAGCTGAAATCGGCGGCGTTGCCCAGTGATTCGGCAAACTGGCTGACCGCGCCGGAGGTGCCGAACATTTCAATCCGGATGTCGGCGGCCTTCATCTGTTCGACCACGCTAATGAAGTCATCCAGACTGGAGGCGGCCATGGCCAGGACGTCGATGTCGTGCTCATCCAGTCGTTCAAGCCAGGCGCTGAAATCCTCGCTGCCGGTGGCATAGGCTTCGTGGAAGATTACTTCCATGCCGCTTTCCCGGGCCAGCGACTCGGCGCCACTGCCGGCCGCGCGCGGAAACAGGACATCCTCGGTCAGAATGGCGACCCGCTCGAGACCGCGCTGATCGGCAAGATCGATCAATCCGGCCAGGAACAACTCGGCCGGTGGCAGAACCATGAACAGATACTCACGCCCCTGTTCCCAGATCGAGGTGGTCGCGGCCAGTGGCGAGATATGAACCATCTGATGCTTTTCAGTGACCGGGGCGACGGCCTCGGTCAGGGTCGAGCCGTAAGGTCCCATGATGGCATCGACCTGATGATCGACAATCAACTTCTCGTACAGGGCGATGGCGGCGTCGCCATCGGATTGGTCATCGAGAATCTCGAAGCGAATCTCGCGTCCGAGCAGGCCGCCGTCGGCATTGACATGCTGCTCGCACAACCGATAACCATTGGCCGCAGCCTGGCCCTGGGTAGAAAGGTGGCCCGATTCGGACATGGTTGCCCCAATCCGAATGGGCGCCTCGGCCATGGCCAATGACCAGGTCATCAGCATGCCAGCAATGAAAATTGTTCCGGGTTTCAAGCGCATGGGTCGAATGCAGGATGTGAACCGAATTGCAGTATCCCAGATTTCGATTCACCACGCCCGGTCGCGTTGTCTTTCAGGTTCCGCTATTCCGGATCACGCCCCTGGGCACGTGCATTGCGCTCCCGATAGCGCTCATACAGTCGTCGATGGCGATCACGCATCAGGTCGAATTCCTGTCCGTCGATCCAGACCCGCTCGATGGAAGTCGTGACCTCGAGTGGATCTCCGTCGGCGACGAACAGCGAGGCGCGTTTGCCCGGCTCCAGTGATCCGAGTTGATCCGCGACTCCCAGGATTTCGGCCGGCCACAGGGTCACACTTTTCAGCGCGCTTTCGTGCGTCAGCCCGTGGGCAACCGCACTGCCGGCCTGGAAGGGCAGGTTGCGGGCATTGGCCACGTCCATGCCGCCGCCGGAATCGGTCAGCGCGAAGCGCACCCCGGCCTCATCCAGGCGGGCGGCGGCGCTGTAGGCCATGTCGTAAGGTTCCCAGCGCCGTGTGGGCATGGCGTAGACCCGGCTCATGATCACCGGAATATCGTCACTGGCCAGGCGCTCGGCAATGTAGCGCACATCGGGGTCGCCGACCAGAATGATGTTGTCGAATTCCTGTTCTTGTGCCCAGTCCAGGGCGGTTTCCATGACATCGTAGCGATTGGCGTGCAAGAACAACGGCACCTCGCCGGACAACAGCGGGACCAGCGCCTCGAGCTGGTCGTTGCGCGCCGGCGCTGAGCCATTCCCGGCCTTTGCCGCCTCACTGGCCTGTTTCCAGTGGCGGGCCCGATCAATGACTCGCTCGATGCGCTGCAGATCCTCGTTTTCATCGTCTTCCACGGCCCCAGAGGGAAAGCTGATATGCATGCCAACCGGAGCATTGATGACCATGTCCTCCCAGCTCCAGCCATCCAGGTTCATGACTGCCGAGCTGCCTCGAATCAGGCCGCCGCCTGGCACGACGTGCGCTGAAAGCACGCCGCCGCTGATGGAGACCGGCAGCAGATCGGAATCATGGTTGACGGCCACCTCGACGCGAACCGCGGCGTTGATGTTGCCCATCTCGGCCGTGTCGACGGTGCCGGCCACGCTGGCGATTTCGGTAATGCCGAGCTGGGTGGCCGGGTGAACAAAGCCGGGGTAAACATGCAGGCCATCGAGTTCGATGATCTGTGCGCCATCGGGAATGTCGATGTCATCGCCGAGCGCCTCGATCCGGCCGTCGCGAATGATCAGCGTGCCGTTGTCGATCGATTCGGAGCTGACCGGGTGAAGAGTGGCGCCGACCAGGGCGGTGACATCCGCCTGGGCGATGCCGGCCAGCAGCAATAGCGTGCCGGCAGCCAGAGAGCGTGTGGTCTTAGTGAGCATGGAAAATACAGTATTCGTCATGGTCCAGTTCCGAATCGCGGTAGCCGGTCAGGTGAGTGGCAAAGCCGTGAACGCGCCGACGCTCGGGGGCTGAATCCTCGCCAGCGTTGTTATTGTCATTGCCATTTTCATTGCCATTTTCATCCAGGGCCAGGGCAATCAGTTCGGCATGTTCGGCTTCGAGCTGCTCGCGCATGCGCAGATCGGCTTCAAGATCGAAATGGCGGCGGCCATCGACCCAGGTCTGCTCGACCTTGCTGTACACGGACAGGGGATGGCCGTTCCAGATCACCAGGTCGGCATCGAATCCGTCAGCCAGGCGGCCGGTGCGATCACCGACACCGAGCTGATCGGCCGGCCAGGTGGAAATCATCTTGAAGGCCTCGTGTTCATCGACGCCGCCGTAGCGAACCGCCTTGGCCGCTTCAAGGTTCATGCGCCGGGCCAGTTCCGGATTGTCCGAGTGAATGCCGGTCAGTACACCGGATTCATGCATCAGCGCCATGTTATAGGCCACCGCGTCCCTGGCTTCGTACTTGAACGACCACCAGTCGATGAATCCGGAGCCGGCGGCGCCATGCTCGGCCATCTGCGGGGCGATCTTGTAGCCTTCAAGGACGTGGTGAAAGGTCTTGATGACAAAGTCGAATTGTTCGGCCAGGCGCATCAGTGCGAGCATTTCATCGGCCCGGTAGGCATGCGAGTGAACATCGCGCTCGCCATGGATGACTTCGGCGATGGCGGCCAGCTCATGGTTGGGCCGCGGCGGCACGCGGTCGCGGGCGGCCCGACCGCGTGGCATGTCATCCATTGACTGGCGATAGTCGGCGGCCTGCTGAAACTTCTCGCGGATGATCTGCTCGACACCGTGGCGGGTTTGCGGGTAGCGCGGTTCATCGACCTGCCAGTTGCTCTGCTTGGGGTTTTCCCCGAGCGCGAACTTGATGCCTTCCGGGGCGGCTTCGAAGACCAGGTCGGCCGGATTGGCGCCCCAGCGCATCTTGATCACGCTCATCTGGCCGCCGATCGCGTTGGCCGAGCCATGCAACAGATTGACCGCGGTCACCCCGCCGGCCAGTTGTCGATAGATATTGATCGATTCCGAATCGATGACATCGCGAATGCGCACATCGGCCGTACTGATGCGCGAGGCCTCATTCACCCCGCCGAGGATGGCGGCGTGCGAGTGCGCATCAATGATGCCGGGCGTGACATGCTTGCCTTCGGCATCGATTTCGATGGCGTTGCGCGGGGCCGACAGTCCATGACCGACTGAATGGATGCGGCCGTTGCGAATGACCAGATCAGCATTTTCCAGAATGCGCTCGTCGGTTCCGGTCCAGATGGTGGCATTGCGGATGATGACCGCGGCCGGTTGCTCTGGCATCGGGCTGTTCCAGGCCTCGATGTCCGGGGTCCACTCGGCGCTGGCTGAAAAGCCGGCCAGCGAGAAAAACATCAGAGTGATCAGGAAACGCATCAGTTTTCCTCCTCTTCGTCGGGTTCGCTGGTGCGACGGCCGCGAACGGTGAATTCTCCAAAGGGTCCGGTACCGGTGCCACGCGCCCGATCGCCGTCGATATCCATGCGTATCGAGATGGTGCCGGCAGCACCCAGACGCGAAGCGTCTATGCTGGCAATGACGCGCTCACCACTGACGCGAACATCACTCAACGGGGCTTCGGTACCCATCACGTTCAGCGTTCCTTCCATGTTGGTGGGTGGGCCACGCAGCACCAGCGTGGCATCGATTTCACCCATGCCGCTCACTCCCAGGGTCACTGCCCAGGTGCCGGCCGGGTCCACACCGGGTGGAACGAGGGTGGCGATTACGTGCTGCCTGCCGTCCACCCATACCTGGCTGATCGATGGACCATCCTCCGCGAAAAGTTCACCCTCGACGATCACCAGGTTGGCCATCATGCCGCTTTCAATACGTCCGACTCGATCGGACAGCCCCAGCCATGCAGCCGGTTCAGTGGTCAATGCGGCCAGGGCGCGATCGGCATCGAGGCCACGCTCAATGGCCGTGGCGATATGCTCGAAAAGCGTGTCCGGCTGCGGGTGGCCGTGACTGGTCAACAACAGCGGTACTTCGGCATTGATGAGTTGTTCTGGGTTGCTCGGGGCCTGGCGCCAGTGACGCAACTCTTCCAGCGATACATTGCGATCATCCGCGTCGCGTACATCCGGGGCCTCCGGGAAGTTCAGCGGCAGAATGTGGCGGACCGGACGATTCTCGAGCACGTACAGGCGCTTGTATTCCTCGCCGTGTCCGACCACAACCAGATCGATGTCGCCGGGTTCGATGAACTCGAGGATGCGCAGGGTATCGAGCAGATCCTGGGACTCGAACACCAAGGGCGTGCGACCCTCGAATACCCCGGCCAGGTCATCGAGCCCCTCCAGCCATTCGGGCCGCGGCTGCGCGGGATTGCGATCCCAGGCTTCGCGGGCGGCGGCCTGCCAGCGTGCATCGTCGAATGTCTGTCGCATCAACGCCACCGCACCCATCAGGGAATTGGGAAATTCACGCTGACCGGTGGAGTGGCCATCGAACGAAGCGAACTGGCCGAAGTCAGTCTTGAGCAGGTTGGGGCTCAGGCCACCCCGCCCGGTATTCGCGACCAGCCCATGGCCGCGCAGCAGTCCGTCTTCCGGCGCAATGAGTACGGTGGTAAAGCCGGACTGGCGCAGCCCCTCGATCTTGTCATCGGGCCAGTCACGTGCGCGCAGGCGACGGTCGGCTTGGATCAGTTCATGACGCCCGGCTGGCGTGGACTTGTCGTCATTGTCGGAATCAGTCTTGACCTCGATGAGCAGGTAAGGCTCGATCAGGCCGGGATAAACCGTGATTGGATCGGCCTCGTCATCGCGCTCGAAAGCGTGCACGCGGGCATCGTCGGGCACCGTGACATCAGCGCCGACCGCCTCGATGATGCCGTCGCGAATCACGATGGTTCCCGACTCGATCACCTCTCCAGGGGAGGTGACGATTCTGACTTCGGTCAGCGCATGGGCCTGAGGCGAGGGCTGACGCAGCTCATCGTCGGCCTGGGCCGCCAGGCTTGACGCGAGCAGTAGAGGCAGAACTGCTAAAGAAAAGGACCGCAACGAGATTCTCCGATGTGACGCTGACCAACGGCATACCATAATGGCAAACCGGGGTGAATGCATAGTCCAGAAGTCATGGTTGCCGAAACCCTGAATGAGGCAAAACTTCTGATTGCATTATTAACCCGGCAGGTATGTAGATCGCATTCAGCCGCAGTGTGGCTTTCGGCAGCAAGGCAGCGAAACGCCGCTGTAGTACTCCTACAGCAAGTTTCGATA
>SL_3KL_010_SEDDRAFT_10000469_pt1 | contig 33081 bp, 27 predicted proteins | sample SodLakKL_010_SED_2_FD_10381 | JGI IMG/M metagenome (IMG submission 10381)
TTTATCGCAGGTGAACATTTCACAACCCGAATTATAATCGGCTCTCTGCTCGTATTAATCGGCATATTAATTGCCAATCTACGTGGTCTGTATTTAGTTTTTAAAAGGAAAAAAGCTTCATCTTTAACATTATAACAGGGAAGGGGTATGAATCGGTTGTTGCTTCAGGTATCGCTTCTGCTTATAGCAGGTTTGCAGTTATATGCGGGCAGTGATAATATTTTCAGAAGGATCGATATAGTTCATACGGATCTGCGCGTTAGCGTATCGACCGATACCGCGACTTTACACGGAGAAGTGCATTACACTGCCGTGGCAAATGAGGATCTGAGCTATGAGACTTCGCTGGGAATGCATTATCTCTCGTTAGATATTGATTCAGTCCATGTAAACGGACAAAAAGGACACCCCGCTTTTACGCTACCAATTCCTCCGCCTGAATATTTTGAAATTCTTCTTCCGGCCACCCTGACTATCCCCTCCGGCGATACTCTGATGATATCTATCTGGTATAAAAGATCAGGATATGTCCAGTCATCAGACCGGGAGGGATATCATTTTTTCAAACAGGGTGACACCAGATGGGGTCAGACTGCGCTCCAGACTATCGGCTATACTATGTCACAGCCGCGCGATGCCCGAGCGTGGGTACCGACAATCGACAAGCCATGGAACAAAAGCACTCTCACTATGCAGATTACCGTCGATAAACCCGTGCCTGTGATAGCGAACGGGGAATTGATCGATAAAACAACGCATTCTGACGGAAGCATTACCTATGTATATAATCATCAATATCCGGTTGCTCCGTATCTCTATGCATTTAATGTCGGTCTGTTTCATGAATACGAATCGCTATATACCTCAGAGGCAGGAGATATCATTCCTGTTACGTCATATTTGTTTCAGAATGATGCTGCCTGGGCTGACTCGGCAAACAGTATGATGCTAAATATGATGCGGGTTTTTGAGGAGTTATTCGGTCCGTACCCGTTTGACCGGTATGGCATGATTGCCATACAGCCTTTCAGATACGGCGGCATGGAACATCAAACAATTTCTACAATGCGGCGCTCTCTTTTTCTCAGCGAGCGCATAACGGCTCATGAACTTGCACACCAGTGGTGGGGAAATCTGGTTACATGCAATAGCTGGGAAAATATATGGCTCAATGAAGGGTTTGCATCCTACGCGGAGGCGCTTTACGAAGAAGCGAAAACGGGTATCGCGGGACGCAACGCGATAATGGATCGGTTTGCGGAAAGATATTTTGCCGAAGATAGTATCATTCGTTATTCACTGTATAATCCCCCTGAATCCCGAATGTTCGGTATCGCTATCTATCAGAAAGGTGCCTGGGTATTGCATATGTTAAGAAACCTTCTGGGTGATGATGTCTTTTTCGAAGGATTACGGGCTTACGGAAATGCTCATGCATATTCGGTTGCCGCGACTGAAGATTTGCGGAAAAGTTTCGAGTCCGTTTTTCAAGAAGATCTCGGATGGTTTTTCGACCAGTGGGTGTATAACGCCGGCTATCCGGAATATCATATAACAACCGGCATCGGTGAACCGGACGGCGGGGGTCGGTTTGAAATACATATCATGCTGGAGCAGAAACAATTCGATGCACCCGAAATATTTTACGGACCGGTGGAGTTTTTATTCAGATCCGGAGACGTCGATACGATCATGACATTTTGGAACAACGAACGCGGGCAGGAGTTTCTTATATCGATCGACAGCCGGCCCGATACAATCATATTCGATCCGGATAATAAAATTTTAAAAAAGATCGCCGGCGTCACCAGTATTCAGGGGGGAGAGACATTACCCGATCAAATGTGGCTATCGCAGAATTATCCTAATCCTTTTAATGCCTCGACGGTCATTGAATATTCAGTACCGGAATTATCCTATATACGGATGCGGATCATCGATTCGATAGGCAGGGACGTTACAACGCTTGTCGATGGGATAGTTCCTGCGGGGAGATATACGGAATATTATGATGCAACGGGTAATGCTTCAGGTGTTTATTTCGTTTTGCTTGAGGTTGAAGGCAGAAGTAAAGTAAGGAAAATGACATACATCCGATGAAAAAACAAGTTTCCATACAGGTTGCAGAATCTGACAGAGAGCAGCTAAGGCAAAAACTTGAATCCTTGCCGGTCTCCCCGGGTGTTTACCAATTCAGGGACCGGAAAGGCGAACTGCTCTATATCGGAAAAGCTCAGTCGATACGAAATCGGGTTCGTCAATATTTTCAGAACCGGCCGACCGGCAGTCCCCGGCTCGATGTTATGATATCCCGGATCCATGATCTTGAGATAATTATGACCGATTCGGATGTGGAAGCATTGATCCTTGAAGCGAATCTTGTCAGGGAATATAATCCCCGGTACAATGTCCGGCTGAAGGACGATAAAAGTTTCCCGTATATCGTGATCACAAACGAACCGTATCCCCGGGTATTCGTAACGCGGCAGAAAAAACGCGACGGCTCCCGTTATTTCGGGCCGTACACCGATGTGAAAACAATGCGGTACGCTCTTAAAACAATCCGGGATCTTTTCAGGATCCGGAGCTGCAACTATTTTATCGATGATGAATTTATTGAAAAGAAGAAAGCAAGGATATGTCTCGATTATCATATAAAAAAATGTGACGGACCCTGTGAGGGATTAATCTCCCAGGAATCATATAACAATATGATACAACAGGTGGAAGCTTTGCTGAAGGGGCGAACGGAAGGATTGAAGAAGCAGTTCGAAGAAGAAATGAATCGCCTCTCCATAGAGCTGAGATTTGAAGAAGCGGCGGACTATAGAGATAAATTAAAATCTCTTCAGATATATTCGGAACAGCAGAAGGTCGAGGGTTCTGAAAATATCGATCGCGATATTTTTATCACCGCGGCGGAAGATGATGATGCGTGCGGTGTGGTATTTAAAATCCGCGAAGGCAAGCTCATCGGACGGCAGCACTTCTATTTTGATAACGTTGAAGGGAAGCCGGAATCCGAAGTTCTTGAAAAGCTTATACAATCATTTTATATCGGTGATACGTTTATTCCGCCGGAAATAATGGTTTCGGCGAAAATAGAGAATGAAGATATGCTCAGGAACTGGTTACACGAGAGAGCCGGACAGAACATTGATATGACATCCCCCACAAATGAAAACGATGAGAAACTGATGCGGATGTTTAAGCTCAATGCAAAGTTTCTTCTCGATGAATTGAAGATTCAGCGGAAAAAGCGGGGAGAATTCATACCGAAATCGATTCAATCTCTCCAGAAAGATCTGCGATTGAGAATGCCCCCAAACCGGATTGAATGCTTCGACATTTCGAATATCCAGGGTTCGGATATCGTTGCTTCAATGGTTTGTTTCGATTCGGCGAAACCCAGGAAATCAGAATATAGAAAATTTAAAATCACCGGCCTGGATCATCCCGATGATTTTGCAAGTATGAAACAGGCGGTATACAGAAGATATAAACGAGCCCTCGACGAACAGGAGCAGCTTCCGGATCTCATTGTTATTGACGGCGGTAAAGGGCAATTGTCGAGTGCTCTTTCTGCATTGTATGATCTGGGCATAAAGGATGTACCTGTGATCGGACTTGCAAAAAGGCTTGAAGAAATTTATATTCCTGGTGTATCCGATCCTCAGACCTTGCCGAAGACATCAGCATCGTTGCGGTTGTTGCAGAGAATTCGTGATGAGGCACACCGTTTCGCAATTACGTATCATCGTCAGGTGCGTAGTAAAAGAACTATACAGTCAGAGCTTGATCTGATCGAGGGTATCGGGAAGAAACGCTCAAAAATGTTGCTCGAAGTATTCGGATCTGTGCAGGGGGTGAAACACGCGTCCGAAGAACAGCTCATTGAAGTCGTTGGCCAAAAACCGGCCGAAAAGATACGGATGTATTTTCACGAACAGGTAGAAGAAATCGAATCGAATAAAACATAGCGTTGGCTAAACAACACATTCACTTTTTATAGGGGAGTAATATATGACCGAAGAAAAATTCGCTTTCCTGAAAAACAATAAAATCTTTAAGTATGTTCACGATGAAGACATGCATCGTATTGCACCTTATCTCACGAAGCATGCATATAAAGAGGGTGAGTATATTTTTCGTCAGGGAAGTACCGACCAAAATCTCTATCTTGTTCATAATGGGAAAGTGGGTATTTATATATATGCTCCTGACGGGAACCGTATCCTCATTATGGAAGGAGAGGGGGGCGATTTTTTCGGTGAACTGGAGTTACTTGACGGACTTCCCCGATCGGCAGATGCGGTTGCGCACACCGATACCGAGGTATTGATGATTCCCTTCGATTGTTTGAAGTCCATCGTAAAGACTGAGAATATTACGATGTCAAACATCATTGAACAGGTTAGTCAGCGGCTTCGCCGCACGAACCAGTTTGTTGCGCAACATTTCGAAAGCAATTTGCAACAGATGCAAATCCAGCATAGCCGGCTATCGTGGCTTGTCGAGGCGGCAAAATCGGTGAACAGTTCATTGGATCTGGAGACCGTTTTGCGGATGATACTCGATATGGCTTTGCAGGCAACATCCGCGGATCGCGGTACACTGTATATTGCCGACCATGCAAAGAAAGAGCTTTGGTCTAAACTCCTCTTCGGTGAGGATGTGAATGAAATACGATTGGCGTTCGGGAAAGGTATCGCCGGATATGTTGCGGAAACCGGGGAAACAATCAATACGGAGGATACATCCAAAAATCCGCATTTTAATCCCGAAGTCGACAATCTTACGGGATATAAAACGAAGAATATGTTGTGTATGCCGATGCGCAATAAAAAAGGTGAGATCATCGGTGTACTGCAATTATTGAACAAGCTAGACGGTTCGTTTAATAACGAAGATGAAATTATCATTGAAGCTTTGTCACTGCACGCCTCTATTGCGCTGGATAATGCCCGGCTGCACTCGGCTATTGTCGAGAACGAGCGCCTTACGGTTGTCGGAAGAATGGCGAACACGATCATCCATGATCTTAAATCTCCTATCAATACCATTAAAGGGTATACACAGATACTGAAGTCACAATCCGGTAACGAAGAGGCTGTAGAGATTGCAAACAACGTGATTTCGCAGGCTGACCGCTTGATTAAAATGGTTCAGGAAATACTCGACTACAGCAAAGGCGATATCACTCTTGAAATGAGAAAAGTAAATGTTAAAGAGCTTGTCATGACGATGTTCCGGTTCTTATCCCTGGATTTCAAGGAAAGAAATATCGTGATCGATATGGATATAGTATATGACGGGGAATGGGATATGGATGTTGATAAAATGTCCCGTGTTTTTTTCAACATCGCGAGTAATGCCGCAGATGCTATGAAAAAGGGAGGACAATTTACCATCCGCGCAACCGAAAAGGAGAATAAATTAAAGATGGAGTTTAGCGATACAGGCGTCGGTATGCGCAAAGATGTGCTTTCGCGTTTGTTTGAACCGTTCTTTACCTACGGTAAGAAATACGGCACCGGCCTCGGTATGGCGATCGTGAAAAAGATAATTGAGGATCACGGCGGAACGATCAGTGTCGATTCACAGGAGGGTAAGGGTACTCATTTTACGATTCTCCTGCCGCGGGATTGAAGCCTGCAATCCGAGAATTGCTATTTTTATTTATCCTTCGTATTTTATCGATGCAGTTTAAATAATTCAATAATGGAATTCCTTATCTTTAATTATTAGGCATCCGAATCTTATTCACAATGCAGAGAAAATCTCAGACATTGAATATTAAAGTTGTGGGCAAACGGAAGGGGTTCGATACTTCTGCGAAAGCAGCAAATGACTGGTTGCGCACAATCAAAAGATTGCGTGTGCACGATGTCGTTTGCAAACGCGGAGTCTACAAGTTTAGAACTTTTAAGGAAGCTGACCAATGGAAACGCAAGGCGCTGGTGGAGAGTTTTCTCGCGGCGCGACATTCGACGATCTGATTGAACTCTGCCGCCGCCTAAATGAAGCACGTGCCTTGTATATCGTGATTGGAGGATTTGCAGTTATCCATCATGGTTATTTCAGAGGTACAAACGACGTTGATTTGTTAATCGACTCGTCTCCCGACAATTTTGAAAGAGTGAAAAAAGCGCTGCTTCATCTTCCCGATCAGGCAATACGCGATGTTGAACCAAATGAGATTGTAGCTTATCAGGTGCTGAGGATTGCCGATGAATTTGTAGTTGATCTTATGACAAAAGCGTGCGATATTGACTACAATCGGGCGAAAGACCATATTGAGTTTGTTGAATTCCAAGGTGTGAAAATACCATTTCTAAAGCCGGAATTGCTAATCCTAACTAAAAACACAAACCGACCTATAGATATTGCCGACCGATCTTATCTGCAAGAACTTATTGATCACCAACAAGATAAGAAAGAACCGAAAAGTCGTTGGTGGCAGTGGTAGATTGTGCTCAGGAAGATACTCTAATTATGCTTTGTTTAGTGTGGCAGACAAGTATACCCCGCTCGCCGGGCAAGTCTGCAATCCGAGAATTGCTATTTTTATTTATCCTTCGTATTTTAATTTTATAATCGAAAAACAAGGGGCGATTAGCTCAGTTGGTTAGAGCGCACGGTTCACATCCGTGAGGTCACTGGTTCAAATCCAGTATCGCCCACCGGTCTTACGCAATTCTTAGAGCGTGTCGCCTCCGGCGCCAAGGTCACTGGTTCTCTCATTGAGATCCCTACGGGAAAATCCAGTATCGCCCACCGGTCTTACGCAATTCTTAGAGCGTGGCGCCTCCGGCGCCAAGGTCACTGATTCTCTCATTGAGATCCCTACGGGAAAATCCAGTCTCGCCCACCGGTTTTTTGCAATTCTTAGAGCGTGGCGCCTCCGTCGCCAAGGTCACTGGTTCTCTCATTGAGATCCCTACGGGAAAATCCAGTCTCGCCCCCTGCTTACCGGCAACATCCTGTCCTTTTCGTTTTTCACAAAATCTATCATTGCCCGGATGATCTTGTCAACAGATTCATTCGGAACTCCGTCGGGAGTTGCGGATTTAAAACGCATATCGCATATCTCGTTGACATAATCAACGACGACGAAACGGTGATTCGTCGTGGTGGCAATCTCGGTTGAAAAGAAATGCAGCCGGCACACCCGGAAAATTTTTTTCGCAATCGCACGCAATTCGTAGAGATCGTATTTTCTCTCATCTTCGGGGGTGACCGGCTCATAAATGTGCGTCACATCGTCCCACCAGCAGGGGATCACTTTGCCGAATGCATAAAATACCCGGAACCACGCTTTGCGCTCTCCATACTTCAGCGGTTTGATGAGTTCCTGAAGCAGATATTTATCGTCGATGTAATGCTTTCGTGCTTCGAGCACGTCGTTCAGCGATTGTGCATCAAGGACGACCCCGATACCGCCGCCGGTGGTATTGGCGGGTTTGATAATGAACGGTTTACCGATGACTCCGAGTTGGTCATCGGTCAATTTCGGAGCCGGCTCATGCCGGAACGGGGAAATGATGATCGTGTAAGGGACTTCAATATCATTGGTGAGAAACTCTAAATGCATCGTTGCCTTATCCGCGGCGCGGTGCGTCAGGTCGTGCGGATTGATGACTGATATCCGCTGGTGCGGGTCTTTGTGCATCTCCGACTGCATCGATAACTTTGCGATCGGTTCATATTGTTCATCCACATCCGATGCGCGGTCGAGGAATACCCGAAAATAGATTTTGTTCTCTTTTACGAGTGAAAATACTTCGGATACATTCTCAGGATGAATGAGATACGTGCTTATCCCGTTTTCTTTCGCGAGGTACTCAATGCGATCAACAAAATCCTTGTCATATTCCCAGTTCCACGCAATCGCAAAATCAAATTTCTTACACAGTAATTCAGACATTCTTCAATATACGAAATATCACAAAGTGTTAAAAGAACCTTTTTCGTAAAAATCGTCTGACAACGGAACTGCAGTTGTATCCGGCTGCACCGAATATCCCCCCGCCCGGATGCATACTTGCACTTGAAAGAAATAGGCCTTTTACAGGCGTCCTATATGAAGAGAGTTCCGGAAGCGGTCTGAACATGAACATCTGATCGAGCGTCATTTCTACGTGCATAACATTGGCGTTCGGCATGTTATGCTTTGCTTCTATATCAACGGGGGACTGGATATACCAGTCTATCAGGTTCTCGCTTGTGCCGGGAGCAAACCGGTCGACAACGCCGATGAGTTTGCGTGCTTCCCGCTCCCGGATTGTATCCCACGCAGCTCCGTTGCGGAGTTTGTAGGGATAATACTGTCCCCATACAAAGAGCGTATGCTTGCCTTCCGGTGCGAGTGTCGGATCGATTGCGCTGAAGGTCATACCTATTGCGGCGGGATGTTCGGAGGGTAATCCTTTTAGAAAATCAGCATATGAATCGTTGAGGTACTGCACACTCGGAGAGAGAAGCTGCAAACCGTTCAGGATCTCTTTCTGTTCGGCTTCGGCAACTGAATAAAAGGGTAGTTTCTCCATCGCACAACGGATGACCATACCGAAACCGTTTCCGGTATTGATTTTTTCCACCCTCGAACGGAATGATGGAGAAATTGAATCCTTCAGTAAATCCAGGAATGTTACTTTTACGTGTGCATTTGAAACCACTGCCCGGCTGGAATATTTCTCACCCGATAAAAGTTCAATTCCGCGGACTTTTTCACCTGATACCAGAATCTTTTTCACCTCGGCGTTTGCATACACTTTTCCTCCGTGTGCTTCGATATATTTTTTTAACGCCTGTGTCAGTACTCCCGATCCGCCGCGCGGACGCGCTGCGCCTTTCAGGTGGATCATCGAGTGCCACCCGATGAACTCTGCCGATGCGGTATCGGTAGGAGGAGGACCGCTTTGCGCTCCCCACCACGCGAGGGCGGCTTTCAGTTGTTCGCTCTCGAAAGTCTCGTCGATAAGACGGCCGTAACTTTTCATAATATTCTGAAGAAGCTCGTTCCTCTTATGCGTCGATTTGCGAAGTTGACTGAGCACAAATGTCTTCCCGATATTTAAGCCGGTGGGTGGTTTCAGGAAGCTTTCGAAGACCGATCTATTCAGCGGTTGCCAGTCATTGATAAATGTCCGGTACGCGTCGGCATCTTTTTGAGATATCGTTGCGATGCTCTGACATGTTGCATCTATGTCACGATAGAACTTGATGACCGAACCGTCGGGGAAAGGAGCCGACATAAACGGTTCCATGGGTATATACTCAAGCCCGTACCGGTGAAGTTCGAGATCGCTTACAACGGGAGTATGATGAATCATAAAGTGTGCGGATCCGCCGACGTCAAGCCTGAATCCCCCGAACATTTCTTCGGTACAGACGGCGCCGCCGATCGTATCGCGGCGCTCGAATATGAGGACTTTATATCCTGATCTACAGAGATACGCAGCGGTTACTAATCCGTTATGCCCGCTGCCGATGACAATAACGTCTGCATCGCGAGTAGTCTTCATGGTAATTCACCGTAGTAATTTCTTAAATATTGCGCGGCATAACGGGGGTCCTGATCGATAGCCCTCCGGAGTATACCCATCGGATCCCGATGAAACACTCTGTCGAAGGTGCGGTAAGGGTCGCTCTGTGCGGCTGCTTCTATGATAAGATCGGGATTTGTCCGGTATAACTGATCCAGAAGGTAATCACCCGAATGCTCGATCAAAGCGGGGATCAGCTCACGCGGAGGATCGGCGGCAACGGCTCTCAAAATATGGTCACGGTAATTATGCATCAACCAATCGACGGCTGCATCCGGGTTAGCATGAATGGCTTCCCGGAGAGCACCCGTATGGTCATAAGCAACAATTTCATCCAGATAATCAAGTGCCATATATTCAAGCACACTTGCCTTATCAAGCTCCAGTGCCGTTTGGAGATGCTCCCAGGCGGTCATGTGTGGCTGTCTCGATAAGCAACAAAAATATAAGTTTTCTCATAAAGATACCATAACAAAAAGTATTTAAATCGGAAAAAGAATACTATGTATTATCGTAAAATGATTTGTGTAATTCAAGTAAAACACTTGCAACCCAGAAATATTATTATATATTTATACAATCTACGTCAAAAAAAATATACAACGAAGAATACATTGTGGATACATCGAACAACGATAAGGTTTTTATCAGTGGTTTTCTTTATACATCATTTGCTTCGTTCTCGTTTTTTTCGAGTTTCTATTTGTTGCTGCCGGTAATACCGTTATATGTTGTAAAACTTGGCGGTACGCCGAGTGATGTGGGTATAGCCCTGGGATTATTTCCGATCGCGTCGATTCTTGCACGGCCGTTCATAGGCGTCTATGCCGATACCCAGGGAAGAAAACTGTATATGATCGTCGGCAGTTTTATTTTTCTTGTATCGGCAATCTTATATTCTCTAACGGCGGTGTTATTATTATTATTTTTACTCCGATTGTTGCATGGCTTTGGTATGGCGTCGTTTACCACCTCGTCTTCGGCGTATATTGCCGATATTGTACCCCAGCACAGGCGCGGCGAGGCAATGAGTTACTTTGCATCGGCGAATAATCTCGCCCTCGTTATCGGTCCCTATATCGCACTGACATTAGTTGGAACCGATAACGGCTTTTCTGTCGTTTTTTACATAGCAGCAGTACTCTCGGGTATATCTATTTTACTGGTTTTACCTGTAAAAGATACACCGTTGGCTGCGAAGCAGAATCAGAAATTTTTTGATAAAGCGTTATACAGAAGGGAAGTCATTTTTCCCTCGATGGTTATCGGTGTGGGTGCTCTGACATATGCGGCGATTATTGCATTTTTGCCGATTCACGCTCAATCGATAGGTATCGCAAATCCCGGGGTGTTTTTCACCTCATACGGATTATCGGTCATCGGGAGCAGGGTGATTGCATCGAAATTAATCGATAAGTACCCCCGTCCGAATGTTGTGGTTTTCTCTGCAATACCTATGCTCATTGCGGTTGCAATGCTTGCATTCACGCAGAGTCTGGTGCAGCTGATCCTGGTTGCTATTCTTTACGGAATAGGTCTGGCATTTTTACTCCCCGCGGCGCAGGCATTCCTCATCGATAGAGTGCAGAAAGAAGAAAGGGCGAAAGCTCTCGGTGTATTCTTCTCTTTTCTCGAACTCGGTATCGGCGGCGGGGCTATCGTACTCGGTCTGGTGGCTGAATATTATGGATATCGATCGGCTTTTATAGTTGCATCGTTAATCGGAGCGTGCGGTATCGGGTTTTTCCAATACGGAGTGCGCAAAAATTGGTAATGAAAAACATAAAACAATATAGGAGACACAATGAAGTATCCGGACACATTACATTATGAAGAGGTCAAACCGCGGAAAAAAGTCGACGGCGGAAATCCGTTGCTGATCCTGCTCCACGGACGCGGAACAGATGAGCATGATCTGCTTGGATTGGCAGACTATCTTGATGAAAGGTTGCACATTGTAAGCGCGCGTGCGCCGTTTCCGTTCCAATGGGGTCAGGGCTTTGCATGGTACGACATTGAAGAAGTGGGAAAACCGGATGCCGAAAAGTTTCCAACATCTCTGGAGCTAATCGCAGGTCTCGTCGATAATTTGCAGAATACCTATGAAGGCGCAAAGGAAAAGACATTCCTCCTCGGCTTCAGTATGGGATCGGTCATGGCTTTTGCAACCGCCCTTTCCTATCCGGGAAAAATATCGGGTGTTGTCTCACACAGCGGTTATATTGCGGAAAGTGAAGATACTGATTACAAATGGAATGAAGCAAAGAAAGTGAATTTCTTCATAGCTCATGGTGTTGCCGATCCGGTTATTGAAGTGCGGTTCGGTAAGCGGGCGGAAGAACTGATGAAGCAGTACGAAATGGAGTTTACATACAAAGAATATCCCATTGCACATCAGATAAGCGGAGACAGCTTAAACGATATTGCACACTGGCTGAAAATAAACATAGAATCATGAATATAGCAAACAATAAGATACAATTTGGAAAACATACTGCGGAAGAACTTCTCGATCAATTCGGCAGTCCTTTATACGTTTACGAAAAGGAAACACTGGTCAGACAATACGAACGGCTAAAAGACGCATTTAAAGATTCCGACCTTTCCATTTTATTTGCCTGTAAGGCGAATTCAAATATCGAGATCTTAAAAGTATTTAAAAATCTCGGTTCGGGAATAGATGCTATCTCTCCGGGAGAGGTTTTCCTCGCGCTTCAGGCAGGATTTAAGCCCGAGCAAATCCTCCTTACAGCCACCAACCTTACACGTGATCACGCGTGAAGATATCGAATATGTACTGGATAAGAATATCATTGTCAATATCGATAATATTTCAATGCTCGAAGAGCACGGGGAACTGTTTGCCGGCAGGGAAGTATCAATACGGATAAATCCGGATATCAGAGCCGGAGGGCACTCCTATCTTGAAACCGGACATCGCGATTCAAAATTCGGCCTGGTCATTGAAGAAACCCCGCGGGCGATTGAATTGCTCTCGAAACACGATGCAACGGTAGTCGGTTTGCACCAGCATATCGGATCGGATATCACTGATGCGGGTTCTTTACTGGAAAGTCTCGATAAAATTTTAGCCGTAACCCTTACCTATGATTCACTCAGNTTTATCGATATCGGCGGAGGTTTCAAAGTCAAATATCACGAAGACGATTCGGAAACAGATATTGCAGATGTCGGGTCGAAAGTCAGCAGAAGATTCAACGAGTTCTGTCAGAAGAATAATCGTACACTTCGGCTTATGATCGAGCCCGGAAAATTTCTCGTATCAGAGTCGGGATTCTTGTTGACGAAAGTCCAATCCATAAAAAGAAGTGGAAAAAAGATTATTGTCGGGACGGATACGGGTATGAATCATCTGATCCGGCCGGCACTCTACAATGCTTATCATAAAATAGTAAATGCTTCACAGGTCGATGGCATCCGCGAAAAAGTCGAAATTGTAGGTAATATTTGTGAGTCTGCAGACGTTCTCGGACAGGAGAGAGATATCTCCGGTCCAAAAGTGGGCGATACCCTGTGTATCTTTAATGCGGGCTCTTACGGATACTCTATGGCATCTACATATAATGCACGCATGCTACCCGCCGAGATTCTTGTTGAAAACGGAACTCCACGCTTGATACGTCGCCGTCAGCAGCTTGAGGATCTTTTATGTTTTAACCCTGATTGATAAAAGAGTAACGAAGATAGCTTGTGGTTGTAATTATTACAGAGCCGTGATGTAATAATAACCGCATCTGTATAAATGTATGATTGTACTTTATTGCGATTTCGCGTAATTTGCTAATGAGATTTAATTTTTAATATAAAACAAACACGTAAAATTGGCATTATGTTTGATAATTATTGGTAATACGATAATAATGTTGTGATTATATCTGAAGATATGGCTGCCATATACAAAATTCATGAAGATTAGCAAACGGCAAAAAAGCAAAAAAGCAACCCGTTTAATAAAGGTCAATAAAAAGAATCCGGCGCACTCTCAAATAAGCGAAGCTGCTGAATTAGTGCGAAATGGGGAACTTGTTGCCTTTCCCACAGAGACCGTTTACGGGCTCGGTGCGAACGGCTTAAATAAATCCGCTATAAAAAAAATATTTTCGGCAAAGAACCGGCCCCAGGATAATCCTCTCATTCTACACCTTGCGTACAAAAAAGATATCTATATGTACGGTCGCGATATTTCAGCAAAAACAAANAAACTTATCCGTACCTTTTGGCCGGGCCCTCTGACTATTGTCGTCAAAAAGAACAAAAACATTCCGGATATCGTGACAAGCGGGTTGGATACCGTTGCATTAAGAATGCCCGATAATGAAATAGCTCTTGCATTAATAAAAAAGGCAGGCGTGCCGATCGCGGCACCAAGTGCAAACGTATCCGGTAAACCAAGCCCTACATCGGCAATGCACGTTTATAGCGATATGTACGGTAAAATTGAATTGATACTGGACGGAGGAAAAACCGATGTCGGCCTTGAATCAACGATACTGGATTGTTCGGTTGAACCACCCATGTTGTTGCGCCCCGGTAAGATCACGAGAAAACAGATAGAAAGGTTAATCGGAACTATCGATATTTATTTGCAGAATAATCAATATGATTATATAAAACCTAAATCACCGGGACTCAAATACCGGCATTATGCTCCGGATGCCAAACTTATTCTCGTTGACGGGGAACAGGAGATAATGAGAAACACAGTGACCCTCTTGATCCGGGAATATCGGGAGTTCACAAAAAAAATCGGTGTGCTTGTGTTTTTTACAGGCCATCGGTATAACGTACGAAAAACAGATATTATGGTAAATCTGGGTTTCCACTCACGGAATGTAAGTCGCCGGCTGTTTGCAACGCTTCGATATTTTGACGAACAGGGAGTCGACGTCATTATTGCGGAAAGCTATCCGTCGGGTGAACACGCCATAATGAACAGATTACGTAAAGCAGCTTCCGAAATCATTATCGCACAATAATAATCAAAGAATGATTCCATGACAATTGATCCAATCTATGTTATAGCAGTATTTGCCGCCTGGGTTGGTATAGTGGTAGTGTTCATATATTTAGGCGTGAGAGTACATAACCGAATCTGTCGGGGTACCGATGTCGATGATGATTTAGAACCAGATCCTCTGAAATCCGACAAGAGTAGTTCTCAGGATCTGAAAAATGTTGTGAGCGATTCGGATGAACGATTTCGAATTCTGGCGCAAAACATACCAGGTGTTATTTATCTCTGTTCAAATGACGAGAATTTTACATTTAGATATGCGAACGAACACATATCGGTGTTGACCGGCTATCCTGTAAAAGATTTCGAAAATGGTACTGTATCGTATCGTAAATTGATTCACCCTGATGATAAAGAGAGTGTCGTCTGCCACGTGAATGAGATGGTCGGGGCCCGCAAACCATTTGAACTAAAATACAGGATAAAACATAAGAAAGGCCATTGGAAGTGGGTTCAGGAGATCGGTGTCGGAGTTCGTCGGCAAAATCGTCCGGTTATGCTTGAAGGGTTTATTACTGATATAACCGATCAGGTGATAGTTGAAAACGCATTAATAGCAAGCGAGGAAAAGCTGCGGAAGATCGTTGAGAAATCGAATGACGGGATCTATGTTATTCAGGGAAAACGATTTGTTATGATCAATGAAAAGTTCCGCTCGATTTTCGGATATACGATAAAGGAGGTGCTTTCACCTGATTTTACTTTTATGCATTTGCTGGATGAAGAGAGTATCAGGACAATTGAAGAACGCCGTCGAAAAAGAGAACGGGGTGAACCGGTATCGGACAGGATATATTTTATCGGGCGTACGAAGGATAATGAAAAAATCCATTTAGAGGCAAGCGTTTCGAGTATTGACTGGGAGGGGAAACCGGCGGTACTCGGTGTTTTGCGTGAAATCACCGAACAAAAACATCTCGAAGAACAACTTCGTCATGCTCAGAAACTTGAAGCAGTAGGGAGGTTGGCCGGGAGCGTCGCTCATGATTTCAATAATATTTTGACCGCAATAAATGGCTATGCGGAATTAGTCGCGGCAAAAGTTACGGATGAACATCTTAGTAAAAATATCGGGGAAATTATTAAGGCATCCGGCCGTGCTACGAAATTAGTACAGCAACTTCTTGCCTTTTCCCGCCGACAGGTGATTAAACCTGTTTCGGTCAACCTCAATGCCATTGTTACTGCGATGGACTCATTATTGCATCGGGTTATTGGAGAAAATATAAAATTAGAAACTCACTTTGACGATAATCTTGGTACGACGGAAATCGATCCGGCGCTCGCCGAACAGGTCATCATGAATTTAGTCGTCAATGCAAGAGATGCAATGCCCTCCGGCGGTAAACTGACTATCGAGACGTTCTGTACCGAGCTTAATGAAGAGTATTGTAATATGCATCCGCCCGTCCAACCCGGTGACTATGTGGTCTTGACCGTCAGCGATACGGGTGTCGGTATCAGCGAGGATATCAGAGACAGAATTTATGAACCATTCTTCACGACAAAAGCTGTGGGAAAAGGAACCGGCCTCGGTCTATCGACTGTCTATGGTATAGTGAAACAAAGCGGCGGTCATATATGGTGTTACAGTGAGGTCGGCAGCGGGACAACGTTCAAGATATACCTTCCGCGTGTGGAAAAAGAAATTCCTGAAGTGCCGGTTTGCGAGCCCGCAGGTACTGAATTAGTACCGAAGGCGAAGAATGAAACTGTTCTCGTCGCAGAGGATGAGGAATCCGTACGGCGTTTTTGCAGCAGCGTGTTGTCTGATCTTGGATACAAAGTTCTGCAGGCAAAAGACGGGACGGAAGCATTGATGCTTTCGCAGAAATACACGGATAAAAAGATAGATCTGCTTGTTACGGATATCATGATGCCCGGTTTGAACGGGAATGAATTGGCGGAAAGATTATTGAAAATGCGGGATTCAATGAAAGTTATCTATATATCCGGGTATACCAACAATACGATAAAAAATCAGGAATTTCTCAATCTCCGATCAGCGTTTATTCAAAAACCGTTCTCATCCAAGACACTCGGAACCCGCGTGCGTGAGGTACTGGATAAGCAAGTAGGACAACCCTGCGTTCTGTCTTAAAAGACCAGATCAAACATATCTCTTATACCGATCGTCTCTATTGCGTAAAATGGTTCCCCGTACTGAACACCGATTCGGTTGCCGTAATACCGTGCACGTGTTTCCATAAATTGCATAAAATCGGGCTTGCTGAGTATCGTCTCGGGATCCCGGCTCTCAGGGTTATGAAATTGAGATTTATACGCCCTTATAGCTTCCATACGAATATCATAGACATCGGATATATCTACTACAAATGTAGGCTCGAATTCGTATTTCTGCATGTAGTGATAACATAGTTTTGGCCGAAAGGCTTCGAGCACGGTGCCGTCTTCCTCCTCGGTGACGATCTTTATCAATCCGGAATAAAACCATGCATCCCGTGCGAGACGATGCGTCCGTTCATGGTCGGGATGACGCTCTAACCAGTGGGGGATGAGCAAGATCTCGGGACGATACTTCCTGATAACACGAATTAAACGGATTTTATTAATGTGCCCCGTTGTAAATTTACCGTCATAGAATTTTAAATTTTCCCGGACAGTTAGTCCTAATATTTGTGCTGCTGCGTCGGCTTCCTGCAATCGAAGCTCCGGAGTCCCGCGTGTACCCATTTCGCCCCGTGTGAGATCCACTACCCCGACTTTTTTCCCCTGTTTCGAGAGTTTGGCTAATGTGCCGCCACAGGATAGTTCTATGTCATCGGGATGTGCGGCGATTGCAAGTACATCTAATTTTGGGTATTTCATATTTTTCGTCTATTATTGATTAAATCCAATTTTTCCGTTTAAAATAAAGAAGCATACCTCCGGCACTTAACAGCATTATGAACATAACCGCCGGATAGCCATATTGCCATGTCAATTCAGGCATAAATTCAAAATTCATTCCATAAATACCTACTACAAACGTCAGCGGAATGAATATAGTTGCAATAATCGTTAAAACCTTAATGACCTCATTGGTTTTATTGCTCATACTGGACAGGTAAACATCAAGCATACCGGTAAGTACATCGCGCATCGATTCAATCGTATCGATTGCCTGGATAATGTGATCGTACAGGTCGCGTAGATATATCACTGTATGCTGATGAATTATGGGTGATTCTCTACGCTCTAATGTAGCGACGAGTTCTCTCACCGGCCATATATTTTTTCGTAAGAAAACCATTTCACGCTTTATGAAATTAATATTGTGCAGAACTTCTACCGAAGGATTTTTCAGTAATGATTTCTCGATATCGTCAATTCGCGATCCCAGTTTTTCAAGAGTGACGAAATAGTTATCGATGACTACGTCCATTAACGCGTAAGCCAGGTAATCGGTCCCCATCTTTCTGATACGTCCTTTACCCGATTGTATGCGTTCGCGTATTGGATTAAAAAACCCCCTTTCATGTTCATGGAACGAAATCAAGAGATTCTTGCCTATAACAAGCGCAATTTGATCTGATCTGATTCCACTTGTCTCTTCGTCAAAATCGAGTGTTTTTAAGACGATAAAAAGATAGTCGGTGTAATCTTCTACCTTTGGCCTCTGTTCGGTATTAAGAATATCTTCTAGGAGCAGTGGGTGAAGTGAATATTGTTTCCCGATAGTTTCGATTATCTCAACATCATGGATGCCGCTTACCTGTAGCCATGTTATTTGTTTATCTCCCGGGTACGGAATATTCTTTATCGGAACTGATTTTTGTTCAATTACTTCAGAATTATTATACTGGTGGAAGGATATATCTACGGTCGGCGCCTTTTGTTCTCCTACGTGAATGAGGGTCCCCGGCGACAGGCCCGGTTGTTTTCGATGTCGTCTGATCAGTTTTCTCATAGTGCTCCCCGATTTTCCACTTTTCTACCAAAGAAATACACTATGCCAAAAGCGACGGTGATCCCAAAAAATAATGATATCCACGGTGATACACCGTATGCCGTGGGAATGTCGCCGATAAGCATACCGATGAACGCAACCACCAATGCATACGGCAACTGTGTCCTCACGTGGTCGATATGATCACAGGCAGATGCCATTGAGCTGAGGATTGTTGTATCGGAAATTGGCGAGCAGTGATCGCCGAATACCGCTCCGGCAAGCACGCTACTGACGGTTCCATATAAAATGGTGGCTTTTTGGGCGACTTCGAGTCCCGCATCGACGCCGAGGGTGTACCCGAGCGGAATGACGATCGGCATAAGAATTGCCATTGTACCCCAGCTTGTTCCGGTCGCAAACGCAACTAATGCCGCGATAATAAAAGTTAACACCGGTATCCATCGCGGATCAAGAACTTCGCGGAGAACCTGTACCAGATAGTCAGCGGTATTGAGTTCTTCGGTTACCATACCTATCGACCATGCGAGTATAAGAATGACCACGGCAAGAAGCATCGATTTCAATCCGTGAAACCATGCATCGACTGCTTCTTTTAATTTCATTATTCTCTGACTCACTGTCATAATAATACCGACAAGACAACCGGAGAACGATGCCCAAATCAATGCCGCGTATGAATCTGAGTTACCGATTATATCCCCGATCTTGTAGGAAGTTTCGCCTGCTTCCTGAAGATTTTTTACGCCGGTATAATATAATCCGAAACATGCAACAACGAGCACAGTTATTACCGGGATAATGCCGTTATACCATCGGGCGGGTTTATCCATATCGAGGACATCCGAATCGGTAAGATCTTTGGATATCTCTGCGCCGTCACGAATTAATTTTCCCTCAAACCGTGATCTCCGTTCGGCGGAAAGCATCGGACCAAAATCGCGACCTGTGAGTGTAATGAATAAAGCGAAAAAGAGTGAGATAATAGAATAAAAGAAATACGGGATCGAGTGCAGGAAAACCGAGTATGCATCTTCAGCCCAGGGAATTTGTACTATACCGCGCTCGATAAGTCCGACCTGGTACCCGATCCAAGTGGAAATAAAAAATGTACTTGCCACAGCCGCAGCACCGGTGTCGACCAGGTAGGATAACTTCTCCCTCGAAATTTTAAGTTTATCGGTTATAGGCCGCATAAGGTTACCGCGAATGAGGACGTTGGCATAGTCATCAAAGAATATCATAAAACTCAGTAGCCATGTGGAAAACTGACCTCCGCGTGCAGTCTTAGCGTACCTTGTGATGACATTGGCGATTCCGATGGTGCCGCCGTTGCGTGAGATGATGCCGACAAGTCCACCAAACATCATCGTAAAAATAATAATCATGATATGGCTGGGTGTGGAAAGTGCATTCACGACAAAGTGGTCGAGTACCCGGTAAATACCGCCAAGGATATCATAGTTATATATAAAAACCGCACCAAGCCATATCCCGGCGAAGAGTGATATAATTACCTGCCGGAGGATAATTGCCAGACCAATTGCAAGTAATGGCGGCAAAATGCTTAAAATCCCCGGAATGGATCGCAGCTCCTGTGATGACCGAATGGACCAATCGGTATCCACAACCTCGACTGAGAGAATACCGGTATGTTCAACAACGGCATTTTCAATAGAAAGCCTGCCGGACGTAAAGGGCATTTCGATCTGTGCGTATTCACCGTCAACTCTCTGTTTGATACCGATGATAACCGGACTTCCACTGTAACCTGAAATAATGTCCCCGGCGGAATCGACAGCCGTGATTTCGAGGTTGAAATCTATACCCCGGAGTACAAAAGATGGCGTATGTATTCGAAATGAGTCGATTTCTGTTTCCGGATCATCCAAAAAAGGTCCCGCAAACGAGTACATAACAAGTATTGCCGAAATGATAACGGCGCAGGTAATTCGGTCTATCAAGATAGTAATTTCCCTTATATTCGAATTATTGGGATTTAATATATTTAATCAACCGATAAAATACAAATTTAAGGGAATTTATTGTCCGGTAATGGTTGTTATTTATGTAAAGAATTTTCTAATATTTCAAATTATGAAGATAATATATGCCACCAAAACTCCAAAACACAAAAATTTAACTATATTAATAATAAAGATTTAGTGAGGGTTTGGTGTTTTCGTTTTTTACTGGCATTTTGACATTTTATTTTAATGGATTATCCAATAATCGATTATGGAAAAGTATTGAGACCGATATTTTCATTTATAACAATAATAATTTTCTCATGCACGGTTTTCGCAAAACCGACGGGTACCATATACGGTACGGTAACGGATTCCCTTAGCAAGCAACCGTTGTTTGGCGTCAATATCATTATTGTTGAAAACGGACGGGGAGTTTCTTCGAACAGCGCCGGTTATTTTGAATTTTCAGCGGTTGATACCGGTGAGTTCACCTTAGAGTTTACCTACATTGGTTACAAAAAACAAATTCTGAGTGGAGTTGTGGTTACAGAATCTGGAAGAACCCGGCTTAACGTTTCTATGGAGGAATCCTATGTCCTGCTCGAGCCGGTTGAAGTGAGCGGCCTACGGTTCAGACAGCTTCAGGAGGACACACGAACGAGTGTGTTGAGTTTACGTCCGGAAAGTGCCCGTATTTTACCCGGAGCGGCAGAAGATGTAATGCGCACGCTTCAGGCAATGCCCGGCGTCGTTACCAGAAGCGATTTCAGTTCGCAGCTTATTGTACGGGGAAGCGGTCCTGATCAGAATCTTATCGTCATGGATGATATTGAGGTCTTCAACCCATATCGGCTTTACGGTCTCATCAGTATGTTTAACCCCGATACAATCGATGATATAAATCTTATAACAGGCGGATTCCCCGTATCGTATGGTGACAGATTATCTGCGGTTTTGTCCGTAACAAATAAAGAGGGCCGCAGAAATTCTCCAATCGAGGGGAATGTAAATACCAATATCACCGATGCGAATATCGTGCTTGAAGGGAGAACACCACTGGGACTCGAAGGTAGTTGGATCGTCTCTGCACGACGCACCTATTACGATCTTATCGCAGGCCCGGTCGCGCGAAATCTCGATCTTGTCGATGATGATGTTGCGTTCCCTAATTTCACCGACTTCCAATCTAAAATTACCATCGGGCCGTACAACGGACACAGGTTTTACTTCAACACGCTGCTCAGTCGCGATGCGGTCAATATAATCTCGGGCGAAAATCGCCCTGCTCCGGATAGCATTGCGGTGGTAGACCGGACCGATCACCGGGTTTTAGGTGCTGCCTGGCATTATTCACCGTCGAATAATCTTTTTTCACGAGTGACAATATCACATTATCGAAATATTGGCGATAGCGATTTTGAAGGTCACCTGTTCGATCCGACTCTTGATTGGGATGGATCATCCGATGTATTACTGGAAGAACAACTTATATCTTCTCTCTATGAATTTGAAAAAACTTCAATTTCCCAGGAAGTTATCTATGCGAGCGGTAAACACGAAATATCCGGCGGAACCGGAATAGATTTTCTTTCATCAAGAATAATCTGGCGGGCCGATCTGGGACCGATATTCAGGTCATTCCTTGAAGATCTTGATGTACCTCTCCTTACCGAATTTACCCAGTCGCGAAACTACATCAGAATGTACGGGTATGTAAAAGACAGGTGGAGGATAACGAACAGGTTTACCGTGGATCCGGGTATTCGTTTCGATTATTATACGATACTCGGTAATGTATACGTGTCACCGCGACTAAGTGCATCATACGCACTTGATCAAAGGAGCACAGTGCGCGGAAGTATAGGCAGGTTCTTACAGTCACCCGGGTACGAAAAGATCTTCGGCCAGTCTCAATTCTTTGATCTTACCGACAGAGAAGCGATGCACAGATTGCAACCGGAAGAAGCGCATCATTACGTATTCGGCATCGACAGATGGTTCTCAAATTCGTTGTATTTGCGTATCGAAGGCTATGTAAAAGATTTTGTTAACCTCATATCGGTTGACAGGGTGCCCGGTACGAGATATGTATCGGATCCCATCCAGGGTAGAGATCAAAGATTTTCCGATGGCTGGTCTGCCCCGTATCCGGTTACGGTGGATTCGGTTACCATAAACCCGAATAACGATGCAAGCGGTCAATCATATGGTATTGAGTTGTTTTTAGAAAAACAGTCGGCAAGTTTACGCGATCCTCTTTCAGGTTGGATATCATATTCGTATTCGATAGCAAATCGATATCAGTATGGTCGAACGTTACCGTTTGATTTTGATCAGCGTCATACATTGAATATTGTTTTGAACTATCGTTTTTCGAATGCATTGGAATTAGGCGCCCGTTGGCGGTATGGCAGCGGATTTCCGCATTCTCCCCCCGTTGGAATACGTCCGCGATTTGTGACCTCGGAAGAGAACGGAGAAGTTGTACAGCGTGTCAGAACTGATCCGGAAGGGAATGTGCTGTTTCACATAGACCGTGGCGATTTTTCAAATCGCAACACAACCCGGCTTCCGGATTANAGCCGNATCGATGTCCGNCTTAACTGGCACACATCGTTTGTAGGATTGAGGTGGTTGTTTTATTTAGATGTAATAAATATATTGAACAGAAAGAATGTCATTAACTACAGGTATTTTATCGAGGATATGGAAATACAGGAACGTGCAACAACCATGTTCCCTATTCTTCCCACGTTAGGATTCAGTTTTACTTTTTAAAGAATGACAATAGACCTATTTTCAACCTCCGGATCCGAACCTCTCACGGTATCGCAACTCACCGGTCACATTAAATTGACTTTGGAGACTGCTTTTGAACATGTATCGGTTGTAGGGGAAATATCTAATTATAAAAAACATCTACCTTCGGGACACGCATATTTTAGTCTGAAGGATAGCGAAGCAACCATATCGGCGGTAATGTGGCGGAGCCGTCTCGGACAGGTATTCTTTTCACCCCAGGATGGTATGAAGGTTATTGCACGGGGGAGGATTACAGTATATCCTCCGCGGGGCAATTACCAGATCGATGTCACAAGCTTACAACCTGCCGGTATGGGAGAGTTGCAGATCGCCTTTGAGAAGCTTAAAGAAAAGTTGTACAAAGAAGGCTTGTTTGATGAAAAACATAAAAAACCATTGCCGGAGTATCCCTCCCGTATCGGGATCATCACCTCTGAAACCGGAGCCGCTATAAAAGATATAATGACTGTCATAAAGCGGCGATTCCCTCCGGTGGAATTGATACTCTATCCGGTTCGTGTCCAGGGTATCGGTGCTGCGCGCGAAATAGCACAGGCAATACTGAATATGAACAGGTACGGCAAAATAGATGTCATAATAGCGGGTAGGGGGGGCGGATCATTGGAAGATATTTGGCCATTTAATGAAGAAATCGTGGCGAGGGCGATTTTTAATTCCGATATACCCGTTGTTAGTGCCGTAGGTCACGAAATTGACTATACCATAGCCGATATGGTGGCCGATATGCGGGCGCCTACACCGTCAGCAGCCGCAGAGATTGTCGTACCGGATTATCGCAAAATGATTGAAATTTTCAATGATTTTGCATATATTTTAGGTCGTCACGTCTTTGATTCAGTTCGGGATAAGAGAGATACGATTCGGCAATTGCTAAATACATATTCTTTTAATCGACCGCACGATTTGATGCGAAGCTTTTCCCAACGAGTCGATGAGGTAGACCGTCAACTCAAGTCGACAATGACTTATCTTGTGGATAAAAAAAATACACAGATTACTTCGCTGAGTCACCGATTGGAATCCCTGAATCCCGACAGGGTTCTCGAACGCGGGTATGCAATTATATACGATGGGCGGAAAGTTCTACAGACAAAACGGGACACCATGCAGCATGGGAAAGGCGAAATTCGATTTCATGACGGCCGTGTACCTTTTCATGTTAAAAGGGATGATTAACTTATGAGTCGTAAGTCCGGAAAGACCAATATCCAATTCGAAAAATCACTTGCGCGGCTGGAGGAGATCGTTGCAAAGCTCGAGAGCGGTGAAGTGTCGCTGTCGGACGCAATCGGCCTATATGAAGAGGGCATTACATTATCGAAAAATTGTATTAAGCAACTCAATGAAGTAGAAACAAAGCTAAAGAAAATTACCGCGGAGCTTGACGGTACGTTTCGTGTTGAAGATATAACTTAAAACAGGAGGAACTGCATGAGCAGTCAGGAGTATCCATTGTTGTCAAAAATAAACTCACCGGCCGATATGAGGGGGCTTACAGTCAGTGAGCTGAAAACAGTGAGTCAGGAAGTACGGGAATACATGGTCGATGTCATCTCAAAAGTCGGCGGACATTTTGGTGCCGGTTTGGGAACGGTAGAACTCGCAGTTGTGCTGCACTATGTTTTCAATACTCCGAAAGATAAAATCGTTTGGGATGTCGGCCACCAGGCATATCCGCATAAGATATTAACAGGACGCAGAGATAAACTGCATACTATACGTCAGTTCAACGGTCTCAGCGGTTTTTTAAAGAGAAGCGAAAGTGAATACGATGTGTTTGGTGCAGGACACGCAAGCACCGCACTCTCAGCCGCTTTAGGAATAGCAACTGCACGGGATTACGATAATGAAGATTATAAAGTTGTTGCGGTTGTCGGCGACGGTGCGATGACCGGCGGTATGGCGTATGAAGCTATGAATAATGCCGGACTCCTCAAGAAAAACATTATTGTTGTACTTAATGATAACAGAATGTCAATTGCCCCGAATGTATGGGCGATATCGAACTATTTCAATGAAATAATTGCTTCAAAAAGTTTTAATAAATTTAAATCGAATGTCTGGGAATTAACCGGTAAACTCGACACATTTGGCGACCGGATCCGTAAAATAACTTCCAGGCTTGAGGGCGGTATTAAATCGGTTATAACTCCCGGTATGCTTTTCGAAGCACTTGGCTTTCGGTATTTCGGTCCGTTTAACGGACACAACATTCCGCAACTCGTCAAAATGTTCAAAGAGGTTAAAGAGTTGTCCGGACCGATTTTAATCCATACCATCACGAAAAAAGGTAAGGGGTACTCTCCTGCGGAGCAAGACGGACAAAATCTGCACGGTGTTACTCCGTTCGATAAATTAACGGGGGTTGCGGTTAAAGGCAAAGACGCACCGCCGGCATATACCACTATATTTGGTGAAGCACTTGTCGAGATTGCTAAACAAAATCCGAAAGTTGTCGGTATCACCGCAGCAATGCCCGACGGTACCGGATTGAATATCCTGCAAAAGGAAATGCCCGAACGGTTCTATGATGTGGGTATTGCAGAACAGCACGCGGTTACATTTTCGGCCGGTATGGCTACGGAAGGATATACACCCGTCGCTGCAATCTATAGCAGTTTCCTTCAGCGGGCGTTTGATCAAATCATTCACGATGTCGCGATTCAAAAACTGCCTGTTGTTTTTGCCCTCGACAGAGCGGGACTTGTCGGAGCGGATGGCCCGACACACCATGGTACGTTCGATCTTACGTATCTGCGGCTCATTCCGCATATGGTGATCATGGCTCCGAAGGATGAGCAAGAGCTCCGGGATATGCTCTTCACTGCAACCGAATACAACAAAGGTCCGATCGCATTGCGATATCCGCGTGGCAACGCAATAGGCATTCCTATCAGAGAAACATTTGAAAAAATCGAAATCGGTAAATCCGAAACCGTTCGGAAAGGCGGAGATGTTGCCATCATCGCGGTGGGTAACATGGTGATGCATTCCCTGAAAGCTGCAGATATATTACAACAGAACGGGATCCTGGCTGAGGTTGTTAATGCCAGATTTGTAAAACCCCTTGACGAAGAAATGCTGCAGGACATTGCTGAGCGCTTTACGTATGTTGTGACTGTCGAAGATAATTCTATCGTCGGTGGGTTCGGGGGAGCCGTTGCTGAGTATTTCGCGCAAAACAAACTAAAAAAAGTGGAACTTCATATGCACGGCATTCCCGATAGATTTATTGAGCACGGTAAGCCCGGCGAATTGCATCAGCAAATAGGAATTGATCCGGAAGGAATTGCCAAAGTGGTTGCTTTACAAATTTCCGGTAGCAAATCTATTAACAATAAAGCTGTAAAGCTTGTCAGCAAGTAAAGACGGTATATATCAGAAACGAAAACAATGAACCACGTCAATATAGGGATCGTCGGTCTGGGCTGGGTAGCCCAGGTTGTGCATATACCCATCCTCGATAAGTTACCCGATGCATCGGTGGTTGCAGTCTGCGATACCGATAAAGCCCGTGCACGCTATGTTTCGGATAAATTGGGTATCAAGAATGTCTATACAGATATTGATAAGATGCTGAAACAGGAACAAATCGATGCAGTCCACGTATGCACCAGAACAGATTCCCACGCGCCGGTAGCGATTGCCTGTATGGAAGCGGGAAAAGATGTCCTGGTGGAAAAACCGCTGGCGCGAACGTACGATGAAGCCTCCCGAATTGTGCAGGTCGCCAAAGAGACAAACCGAAAACTCATGGTGGGTATGAATACCCGTTTCCGACCCGACGCGATGATTCTGCGTAGCTTTATCGAAGCCGGAGAATTGGGAGATATATTTTATACAAAATCGGGATGGCTGCAAAGACAGACGAATAACAAGACGTGGAAAACGCGAAAAGAGGTAGCCGGCGGCGGAGTTTTTATCGATACCGGTATAGTTATACTCGATATGTCTCTCTGGATGATGGGCTATCCCGATATCGAGCGGGTATCTGCAATGGCATACTATCACGAAACGGAACACGTCGAGGACTCCGGTGTTATCATGCTCCGAATGGTGAACGGCGCTACCATTACTATTGAAGTGAGTTGGTCACTCAACATCGAAGACGATATTTTTTACTGTAACGTCTTTGGAACGCGTGGGAGTGCGCGTCTGAATCCACTGCGGCTTAATAAACAATTACACGGTAATATCGTGAACATGACACCGGCAAAGCTGGAGAAACCGCAAAGTTTATATAAACGTTCGTACGAAAATGAAATCCGTCATTTCATTGGTGCCGTACGCGGTCTTCATCCGATCATATCGACAGGTAGTGAAGCGCTTCAGCGAATGAAAATCCTCGAAGCAATGTACGAATCAGTAAAAACCCGCAGCGAAGTTTCTGTTGCGAAAAGTCAGTAAATTCCTCCGCAATTATTGTCAAGGGTGTGTGCGTCAAAGAGGATTCCTTGTCGTTCTGAAAGTATCCGGATTATACTATATGAGTACAATTGCACTGATTACCGATTTTGGGACAACCGATGGATTTGTCGGCGCGATGAAAGGCGTCATGCTATCGATAGTCCCCACTGCAAATATCATCGATATATCACATGAATGTGACCCGCATAATGCATATCATGCGGCATTTGTGCTATGGTCTAATTATCGGTATTTTCCAAAAGATACAATCTTTGTTGTGGTCGTTGATCCCGGCGTCGGTTCGGAGAGACGCATTGTGCTTATAGAGAGTGAAGATGGCAGGAAAATACTCGCCCCCGAGAACGGAATTCTTTCTTTTATTCTGCCTGAAATAAAAAATCCAATATGTTATCACATAAATAACCCTGACTACTGGCTGACACCGACAAGCAATACCTTTCACGGGAGAGATATCTTTGCACCGATCGCAGCTCATATCATAAACGGGAAACCCGGTGAAGATTTGGGGGTACGTGTCACAGTACCCATTCCGGCTTCTCCTTTTCTGGATATTGATGAATCTACAACAGAGCTTGAAGGAAAGATATTACATTCGGACCGTTTCGGAAATCTGATTACAAATATCCGTCCGAAATCAAACCGGATTGATGCTATGCAGCTTTTTTCATTGGAGATCGGAGGCCGGACTATCGGATCCATCAAAAAAACATATGCATCGGGTGACTATGGTGAGCTCATAGCAATAATCGGGAGTTCCGGCTTGATCGAGGTTGCCGTCAGAAATAGCAGTGCCCATCAAATGCTCGGCTTACGGGTCGGCGATCCGGTTTTGTTGAGGAGTAACCCCGCATAATGGATCCAATGGATATACGGTTTATGAACCGTTGTTTGACTCTCGCTCGCCGGGGCTATGGACATGTAAATCCGAATCCGATGGTCGGGGCAGTTGTCGTGAAGAACGGAAGCATTGTTGCGGAAGGGTATCACAGCAGGTTGGGTGGTGATCACGCCGAATTCAAAGCGCTGAAAAAGGCCGGGAAAAGAGCGTACGGAGCAACGTTGTATGTAAATCTGGAACCTTGTAATCATCACGGAAGAACACCCCCATGCACCGCGGCTATCATAGGGGCAGGCATAAAGCGGGTTGTTTATGCAACGGACGATCCAAACCCTGACGTAACCGGAAACGGGAAAAAAGCTCTCCTCGAAAACGGAATCGAAGTTATGAACGGAGTCCTGTATAACGAAGCTCTTCGATTAAACGAGTATTTCATGTTTGCCATGCGTTCGAATCTGCCCTTTGTTATTTTAAAAGCCGCAACAACACTCGACGGCTATATTGCCGATAAGACAGGAAGGTCAAAATGGATAAGCGGTGAGACCTCCCGGAACGCAGTGCAGGAGTTAAGAAAAGGCGTTGACGCAATTTTAGTGGGAGCCAATACTGTTCGTAATGATGATCCGCGATTAACGGTTCATAATCGAATTAAGTCGCAGCCATACCGCATTATACTTGATGGTAATCTCAGAACATCTGTTCATGCGCGAGTATATAATGATCAGTTTCGGAATAAAACCATTGTTCTCTCTGCGGAAATCAATAAGAATAGAAAAAAAGTCGAGCAACTGGAGAAAAAGAATGTCACCGTCATTTTTTATAAAGGAGTTAAAAATGTTTTGCCTCTCAGGGCGGTACTGCGCGATTTACGGAAACGTCAGATCACGTCGATTCTTGTCGAAGGGGGCGGAACGGTGTTCCGGCAATGTAGTGCCCTACATATGTACGCGAAAGCAATNTNTTTNATTGCTCCAAAANTACTCGGCGGNGGCATACCGGTTNTGAACGGAATAAATCGGTCATTGCACAAAGTGGGGNGATTGGACAATGTTTCATCAAAACAGCTCGGTAATGATGTCATGATCGAAGGCTACACCGCATTGTATAATAAATATATGTATTAATTTTCTTAAACATACTCTTCCGACAAAACAATGTTTACCGGATTGATAGAAGAAACAGGCACGATTATAAGCGCACGGCCCCGCACCGGGGTGATTGAATTCAATATCCGTGCCCACAAGGTCTTGGACGATCTGAAAATCGACGACAGCATCAATATAAACGGTGTTTGTCAAACGGTGGTGAAGCGGACAACGAATTCTTTTACGGTGCAAAGTGTAAAAGAGACACTCCGAAAAACAAATTTCGGATCATTGCGTGCGGGAGATAAGGTGAATCTCGAACGTGCTCTTCTTCCATCGTCAAGAATGGGAGGACATTTTGTCCAGGGACACGTCGACGGCGTCGGTACAGTCAAAAGTATCAAAAAAGAGGCAGGCGACTGGCTCCTTACAATCACGATTCCGGGATCGTGGATGAAATACATCATCCCGATGGGGTCGATTTGTGTGGATGGTATTAGTCTGACTGTCGCCTCGGTCGGGAAAAACGATTTTACCCTGGCGATCATTCCGCACACGCTCGCTGTCACCACACTCAATGATTTAAAACCGGGATCAAAGGTCAATATTGAGCTGGATATGATAGGAAAATACGTGGCGAATCTAATCGCACGAACCGGAACCCCCTGACCCGGAGAAATCGTTAAATAATTGAAAGGAAAATGCCGGATGTCGGTTATCCCGTCCATCCGGTATACTCTCCGAGGAACTGGCGAATTGAAGAGTTCCGGATTTTTTAACCAATTGATAGGTGTTGAGGTATGGCGAGACGTTTACATTGTTATGTAGCGGGGAATCAGGATCATACGGTCACTGACAGAGAATGGGAACAGATACGAAAACTTCAGCACTGGTATAGTTCCGAATTTATCTGGACAGCGGGAAAACCCGCTTTGAAAATGTTCGCGGTATTTCCCAATATTGATCATCCGTTAGCAGACGAGAACCTTTTAATGCAATATATTTCCGACCGGTGGAAAAAATTATCACACACGGGTCTGACAGAAAATGAGATACTTCGAAAAATGCGTGATGAAAAACTCATTCTATTGAAAGAGGGAGGATATCACGACGGGTGTCTGATAAGCGGTAGTGTCAGAGTTGCAAATAATGAGTGGAATGCATATTTATTCACCGAATTTATTTTAAAAGCTTCTTTATTGGCGCCGTCTGCAGAATTTGAACTGCACGACGAAGGCGAGTTTATACGGTGGCGGCCCGTTTATTTCAAAAACGGTGCGGTTTTATTGCGTGCAAGATCACAACAGCAATACAACCGTATCAGGCATATAGTCGAACAAAAAAGTCTATTTGCACTCATAGATTCACATGAGTATGATGATCATCCGGATTACCGGACGCTCGTGACCGGCTTTCGACGAATGGAGAAAGAAGAGCGGCGGGATGTGCTAAAAAATTGGAATTGGCACGGATATAATTCGATTTTGCCAAAGGACTGTGTCGATATCCCGATGTTTGATTTGAATCATAAGCTAAAAGAGATACAATTGTCTCTAATCTAGCTGGCTTGCGTTTTCACGCAATATATTGTATATTATGTGATTATTAAGTCAATTTATACCATTAACAGGGCAAAATATGTATAGTTTTTTAATCCTACTTTTGGTCATCGTCTGCGTCATCCTGATTGCTGTTATTTTAATGCAATCGAGTAAGGGCGGCGGACTTGCAGGTGTCTTTGGAGGGGGGCAGGCAGGCGCGGTGTTTGGTGTACGCAGAACGGCGGATCTTTTGACAAAAATCACCGTCGTGCTGGCAACAACATTCATGGTATTGAGTATTGTAATCAATTTATTTTTCTTGCCCGGTACAGGAAGAGCAGGTGTGGAGAGCATCCTTCAGAGAGATGCCCCACAGTCGGTACCGCCGGCACAGATACCGGATATGTCGCAACCGTCGACTCCCGCAGCCCAACCCGGTACGGAACAACCGGGCACCGACGAGCAGCAGCAATAAGAAAAATACTATTTTTTAGATAAAGCGGCGCAACAATTACGTCGCTTTTTTTATACAGAGAAATTTGACGCCACAATCTTCAGACGTAGGATTTCAATTAGTACATACGAGTCATCAGGCCCGGGCGGGTTTGTTAAAAACTGCCCACGGTGAAATACCAACACCTTTTTTTATGCCTGTGGGTACCCAGGGTACTGTCAAGGCACTTGAACAGCGCGAACTCATACAATTGGGTGCGCGAATTATTTTATCAAATACATATCACCTTTACCTCCGGCCGGGAGACGATGTTCTCTACTCTGCCGGGGGATTGCATTCGTTTATNTCCTGGGATCGTGCGATATTGACCGATAGCGGAGGATTCCAGGTGTTCAGTCTCTCAGATCTCCGGGAAATAAACAATGACGGAGTGATGTTCCGTTCGCACATTGACGGATCATCACATACATTTACTCCCGAGAGCGTTGTAAGGATGCAGAGGATCATAGGATCTGATGTTATGATGGTACTCGACGAGTGCATCACCTCAAATGCCGAATTCGAAGCTGTTGCTTCGGCGATGCATCGTACAATAAATTGGGCAGGACGAAGTGTATGTACCCTTGAAGAAACTGAACCGCTCTATGGTTTCGATCAGATGCTGTTCGGTATTGTACAGGGTGGTGTTTATGAAGAACTCCGTCAGGAATGCATTGAAAAATTGACTGCAATGCCGTTTCACGGATATGCGATCGGCGGACTTGCGGTCGGTGAACCGATTGATGATATGTACCGGATCACACAATTTACGGCGGCGAAGTTACCGGTTCATAAGCCCAGATATCTTATGGGTGTTGGTACGCCTGAAAACATTCTGCGTGCGGTTGCATCAGGAGTCGATATGTTCGATTGCGTTATGCCGACACGGAATGCCCGAAACGGAATGTTGTTTACGTCGACCGGAACGGTAAATATTCGAAACGCAAAACATAAAGCGGACCGCGAACCCGTCGATCGATCGTGTGATTGTTATACATGCGTCACTTTTACACGAGGTTATCTCAGACATCTGTTTATCGCAAAAGAAATACTCGGCTTGCAGCTTGCAACCCTGCATAATATTTCGTACTATCTTCGCCTGATGTCGGAGGCAAGGAAAGCGATTATAGACAATACATATAGTCGGTGGATGGAGATGATATTAGCAAAGATACAGTCTCCTGAAAGCCGGAAATAATATGATAAAAAACATACAAAGAATACATTAAGTAACACAATAGGATACATATCCGGAGGAACACTACATGCTCGATTACATATTAGCAATGGCACCTGCAGACGGAGGCGGTGAAGGGGCCTTTACGGGAACATTGATTATGTTTCTTTTAATTATTTTCATATTTTATTTCCTTATCATTCGTCCGCAACAAAAGAGACAAAAAGAGAGAC
>SL_3KL_010_SEDDRAFT_10000470_pt1 | contig 33060 bp, 28 predicted proteins | sample SodLakKL_010_SED_2_FD_10381 | JGI IMG/M metagenome (IMG submission 10381)
AAAGATATCCAAGACCAAATTCGATCGGAGCTGCATCGACTTCAGCCTGCAGAAATCCTTTGGCCAGATACCCTCCCGCATGCTGATGCATTACCAGGTTTTCTTTCTCCTTATGAGAGCTGGCATTATGAGCTTGGCCGCTGCACCGACACGCTTAAAGAGCACTTTGGTGTTGTCACTTTGGATGGGTTTGGGTTACGCGGCAAGCCTATGGCAATCCGTGCAGCTGGTGCAATTCTCGCCTACATTGAGGACACTCAACGCCAATCCCTGAAATTACTCAATCATCTCAGCACCTACACCCTGGATGAGTTCATGGTATTAGATGCAGAAACCCGCCGTAACCTGGAGTTAACCGAAACCATTCGCACCGGTAAAACCCATGGTTCCCTTTTAGGGGTCTTGGACTACACCTCCACACCGATGGGTGGACGGCTGCTAAACCAATGGGTCAGTAAACCTCTGCTTGATGTAAATCAAATCCATCAACGGCTGGACGCTGTTGAATACTTTTGGAAGCAAGGATTGCTCCGGACAGAGATCATAACGGTGATGGAAACCTTTGATGACCTTGAAAGGCTGACCAATCGTGTCATTTCTGGTCATGCCATACCACGTGATTTAGTTGCCTTAAGAAAAAACTTGGCGCGCCTCCCAGAATTAAAAGATCATTTTTCAGAGACTGCTCCAGCGCTCAAAGAAACCCTGATTAAAATTCGTTTTTGCAAGAACCAGCTTGCACTTCTTGAAGCTGCGATCGAAGACGACCCACCTGCAACCCTGGCAAACATCGGCATCATCCGCAAAGGTTTCTCAGCCGAACTGGATAACGTCCTCGATTCTTCTGAACACGCCCGTCAATGGATTGCCAACCTGGAAAAAACAGAAAAGCAGAATACTGGGATCAAAACGCTTAAAGTTGGTTACAACAAAGTTTACGGTTACTACATCGAGGTAACCAAATCAAACACTGATCTCGTCCCTGATGAATATATCCGCAAACAAACCCTGGTCAACGCCGAACGGTATATTACACCTGAGCTCAAAGAATACGAAACGCTTGTGCTGAATGCCGAAGAACGCATCCACGAAATTGAAGGCAAAGTTTTTTCACAGGTATGCGCAGAGCTAGCTGAAGGCTCACGGGATTTGCTTGATACAGCTCGGGGATTGGCTGAACTGGATGCCTACCTCTCACTGGCTGAGGCTGCAGCCTTGAACGGGTATCAACGCCCTGAAGTAGTAATTGAAAAAAGCCTTGATATCATCAATGGACGTCACCCGGTGGTTGAAAAACTTCGCACTTCCGAACGTTTTGTTCCCAATGATACGACATTTGATGAAAATGAAATCATTCGCATCATCACCGGTCCTAATATGAGCGGTAAATCCACGTTCCTACGTCAGGTTGCGTTGATTGTATTGATGGCACAGATGGGCTCCTTTGTGCCGGCTGACTCTGCAAAAATCGGTCTTGTTGACCGCATATTCACACGCATTGGGGCGCAAGATGAAATTCATGCTGGACAATCAACCTTCATGGTTGAGATGATCGAAGCGGCAAATATCCTGAACAATGCCACCCCCCGCAGCCTGTTGATCCTCGATGAGATTGGTCGGGGGACCAGTACATATGACGGTGTTTCGATCGCTTGGGCGATGGTGGAATATATCCACACACACCCAGAAGTAAAAGCCACTACATTATTCGCCACTCATTACCACGAACTTACCCAGCTAGCCGATTTGCTGCCTGGGGTTTGCAATTATAATGTTGCGGTATCAGAAGCAGATAACAATGTGGTTTTCTTACATAAAATCGTCCCCGGTGGTGCTGATCGGTCATACGGTATACATGTAGCCCAAATTGCTGGTCTTCCCAAAACAGTTATCCAACGCGCCAACGAAATCCTTCGTCAGCTTGAATTGTCCTCGGGAAAAACGCTGCAACAAGAAGAAACCTTGAAAACACAGCTGACCCTTTTCCCTGAAAACAACCCCTTACTCGAAGCCTTCAAAGACCTGGATATCAATAGTCTAACACCCATCGAAGCCCTCAATCTGCTCTATGACTGGAAACGGCGTTTTATCAGTAAAAATGAAACGACATCTTGAAACACCCGCCACTACTTAAACTCATTAATCAACAAAATAACCCAACGACTACACAGCACATAATTAGTTCCTGCTCACGCCATTTTTTTTCGCAAACCAGTTTATCACTCTAACCGCTTCGCGATTTGTTTAGATTGCAAAACACCCATCCCGAGATGTTTCGCATATTGTTAACCTTTGACAAAGATTTTGATTTTAGACATAAATAAAGTACCGTTAATAATATACAAAATTGATAAATTGAAAGGCAATAAAATGACTGAATTAGCTCAAGAAAAGTGCGTCCCATGTGAAAGTGAAATTCCCCCATTGACCACCGACGAAATAACAGAATTACAGCAGGAATTACCCCAATGGGAGGTTATTGAAGCTGAAAGCATACCACGGCTCAAAAGGACCTTCGAATTTAAAAATTTTGTGAAAGCTCTCGAATTCACCAATGCAGTGGGTGAAATATCAGAAGAACAGGGTCATCATCCATTAATAACCCTTACCTGGGGTGAAGTCACTGTTGAATGGTGGACACATAACATTAAAGGACTTCACAAAAACGATTTCATTATGGCGGCAAAGACAAACGACCTTTATCGCTGATCACAAACATAATTTCTCTACCTGCTGATAACAAACCAAAACATAAATAATACAAAATGGCGGCTTGCTTACATAAGCCGCCATTATCCTTGCAAAAAAGATCCACCAGGACCAAGTTTTTTTACTCAGCCCAATTAAAAGTACGGGACACAGCTTTTTTCCATCCATTGAACTTCTCTTCGCGGTCTTCTTGGCTCATTTCTGGAGACCATCTTTCACCTTCATGCCAATTATTACGTAAAGCATTCACATCCTTCCAAAATCCTACCGCCAAGCCAGCCGCATAGGATGAACCCAAGGCAGTGGTTTCAGAAACCTTTGGTCTGACCACCGGCACATTCAAAATATCTGCTTGGAATTGCATCAGTAGGCTGTTAACAACCATGCCACCATCAACCTTCAGGTTGCGAAACTTCACATTTGAATCTGCCTCCATGGCATCCAAGACCTCCCGGGTTTGATAAGCCGTTGCTTCTAATGCCGCCCGAGCGATATGCCCACGATTGATATAACGGGTAAGACCTACAATGACACCCCGCGCATCACTTCGCCAATATGGCGCAAACAAACCTGAAAAGGCTGGCACAAAGTAAATTCCACCAGTATCATCAACTGTGTTTGCCAAGGTTTCGATCTCTTTTGAATCTTCAAACATGCGCAGGTTGTCCCGCAGCCATTGAACCAATGCACCCGTGATCGCTATAGAACCTTCGAGGGCATAAACCGCTTCATGTCCGCCGATTTTGTACCCGACGGTTGTCAACAATCCACATTCACTGGGTACAACCTCATGTCCAGTGTTCATCAACATAAAGCAACCGGTTCCGTAAGTATTTTTTACTTCACCCGGACCGTAACAAGCCTGACCAAATAATGCCGCCTGTTGATCACCAAGGATTCCAGCCACCGGCACACCAGAAACTATACCTTTAGCCGTGCCGTAAACACTGGCCGATGGCTTGATTTCAGGCAGCATGTTACGAGGGATATTCAGTGTGGATAACATGGCATCATCCCAATCCAATGTATTGAGGTCCATTAACAAGTACGAGAGGCATTGGTACATCGGTCAGATGTACCCCTCCATTCGGTCCCCCTGTTAGGTTCCATACCAACCATGAATCAATCGTGCCAAAGATCGCTTTGCCAGTTTTTGCATGCTCAAGCAAACCGGGAACATTCTCCAATAACCAGGCAATTTTTGGACCCGAAAAATAGGTCGCTAGGGGTAAACCAGTCACCTTGCGAAAGCGATCCTGGCCGCCATCTTTTGCCAGCTCATTACAAATCCTGTCTGTGCGCGTATCCTGCCATACAATGGCAGGATAATAAGGCTTCCCTGTTTCACGATCCCACACAAGGGTTGTTTCTCGCTGATTGGTGATGCCAATCGCAGCAAGATCGTCAGGTTGAAGGCCTTGCTCATTCAATAACCTTTGAATCACTAATTGGGTTGCTGACCAGATTTCTAATGGATCATGTTCAACCCAACCAGGTTTGGGGTAATGCTGTTCATGTTCTTTTTGTTTGAGACCAACTGCTTCACCCGAATGATTAAAAACCATGGCACGTGTACTTGTTGTTCCCTGGTCAATGGCCAAGATATATTTTTTCATTTGCAAGTATCCTCCTAACTAATGATCCAGTTTCGTGTACCGTGTAAAAAAGCCTCTCCAGACATCGGCTTTTTTCCAGCTGGCTGCACCTTATCTAAAACCAGCAATCCCTCTGCTGTTCCCCAGGCAGGCAAATTGTCAACAATATAACGTCTGCCTGGAATGGGATTTTCTGCATCCAAAGCATGTGCTTGGAAAATTTTTATATAGACACCTTCGTAAAACTGGAATGTCCCTGGCCAGGGATGAAAAGCTCGCACCTGACGTGCCAAGTATGACGCCGAACGCGAAAAATCCAGCTTGCCATCTTCTTTATTTAATCTTGGTGCATAAGTAGCTTTGGCATCGTCTTGAGGTTGAGGATCGATCTCACCTCGAAGATAACTGGGGATGGTATCAATCAGCAAATCCGCACCCATCTTCGCTAAAACAGAAAACAATTTCCCGGCTGTCGTATCATTCGGAATTGGAATTGATTTTTGACTGAGGATCGGCCCTGTGTCCAATCCCTCATCCATCTTCATGATGGTTGCCCCGGTGATATCATCATACAGAACTGCCGCCTGGATTGGCGCTGCACCCCGCCAGCGTGGGAGTAAGGACGCATGCACATTCAAACAACCATAAGGAGGTATCGTTAAAACATCTTTTCTCAAGATCTGCCCAAAGGCAGCCACAACGATTACATCTGGGCTAAATCTCTTAAGTTGGCTAATCACCTCAGGATCCTTCAAGGTTGATGGTTGCATGATTGGCAAAGCAAGCTTTTCTGCAAGATTTTTCACTGGTGGCGGCTGCACTTTCCGTCCCCGTCCTGCTGGCCGATCTGGTTGTGTGACAACACACACAACATTAAACTCACCTGCCAAGGCATTTAGGGTTGGCAGGGCAAAATCCGGAGAGCCCATAAAAACAATTCGTAGATCCATCTCCTCCATTTTAACATATCATTCAGAGACTAATAAAAAACTCACCTTTGCGTCTGGGAAAAAATATGTTAGAATATTGATAATGACAAGAGTGTCTTTGTAAACCTATTCTATTACATAATTGGAGGCAAATAATGACAGAAGAAAGAATTGTTGACCCAAACATCACCAGTGACGATAAACTATGGGCTTTGTTAGCTTATCTCTTCACACCTCTCATTCCCGTGATTTTGTTGCTGCTTCAGGACAAGAAAGAGCGACCTTTTATTAAGGCTCATAATTTCCAAGCCTTAGCTTTTGGCATTGTTGCCTGGGTCATTTCGGGTATCCTATCACCAGTTGTGGGTATAGGCTGTATTATTTGGGTAGTTGCACTCGTATTCCAAATTATCTGGGGCATCAAAGCCTATAAGGGTGAATATGTTAACATCCCAGTGATCACAGATTTTGTCAAGAAACAAGGCTGGGCAGACTAACCTAATTTAATCACAACGTGTAACCTGCCTGGCAAGATCGGGCAGGTTTTCTTATTTAATACAACTTTTAATCCTATAACACGTATATTTCAATAAGCTGATTGTTTGATGACAAACTTGTTTTATGATTGTTGAAAGGATATGATGCCTGAAGAAACAAAAAATACCAACGATGATGCTCATTTAGAAAAAGACAGCGGATGGATACCGGATCCCTCCCCCTTTTTTGATAAGTCATCAACACCCGAACCATCCGATGATAATCCTGAGCCAACCCAAAAAGAAAAAACCCCCTCCAAGACTTCTGCGCAGCCACCAGAGAAAAAGAAACCGGCACCCCCTAATCCTGCACCCATAACACCGAATGAAGAACGTACCTGGGCAATGCTCGCCCATCTCAGTGTGCTGCTTAATTTAGTCACAGGTTTTATCGGTGGGATTGCCGCAATCATCATCTACTTTGTTTATAAAGATCGTTCCCGACTGGTTGCTTATCATGCCATGCAATCTTTCATTTTTCAAACCATCACCTGGTTAGGCGCTGGTATGCTGGCAGGCCTTTTCATTGGGTTTGGATCTGCTTTTGCAATGTTAATTATCCCTTTACTGTGCTTGATCCCTGGGTTTTTATTCATGCTATTCATCCCAGTCTCTTTGATCTACGGCATTATTGGCGGTGTGAAAGTCAATAATGGTGAGGATTTCCGTTACTGGCAGGTAGGAGATTGGGTGCGTGATATTCTTGAACCCAAACCAATTCCAAGGCTTTAATTTGGAATCTCTTAACATTGATAACATCAAAATTGGTTATTCTTATTTTTTCCTTTAATCAAATCGATAAGAAGCCTTATACAATTCAACAAATCTAGTTGGGTCATTGGTAAAATACTGTTTAAATCATCGAAACATAAGGAGAATGTATGAGTGAAAACATCAAAGTTTATGGTACCCGATGGTGCGGTGACACCAAGCGTGCTCTAAGAATTTTAGACCAGCGTAACGTAGATTACGATTGGATTGATATTGACAAAAACAAAGAAGGAGAAAGTTTCGTAAAAGAAACCAATCAAGGCAACCGAAGTGTTCCAACGATTATTTTCCCAGATGAAAGTATCCTTGTTGAGCCCTCGAACCAGGAACTTGAGGAAAAGTTAGACTCGACTGGTCTGTAAAAGTATTAGGCCATTATAAAATAAGAACCGTTTTGTGTTCTGATTTTTTTTTGAATGTCGGGATTATGTGTGGCGAAATCCGTACATAATCCCTTTTCCGATAATAAAGATTACCAAACCCACGACAAGACCACTGGCAATAGAAAGCAAAAAATAGGCCGTCTCACGCTGTTGTTGATAGATAGGCGACTCTTCAAGACGTGAACGAAGGTTTCCAACAAAACTTTGATCAGGTGAAATGGGTTGTAACCTGGATTTAAGCGACTGCTCTAATGCTATCAAATCTGATTGGGTAACCTGGTTATCCTTCATCCGTTATCACTCCCTAGATATCATCCGGTAATGCAACGATACCAACTGTTTTTGGACCAAGATTTGCTGCGACCGAAATCGACAATTCTGTGACAATCGTCTCTGTGACATTCATCATACTTTTTAACATTTCTTGAAGAATATCGGCTGTAATTTGATCCTGGGAATGCACAATAGCAACTTTAATCGCTTCTTCACCGTATTGTTGTTTAACTTTTTCTACGATGCGTGCCAGTGATTTACTGCGTGTTCGGACCATATCCGACACACTCAACATCCCCCCTTTGAGGGTAACAATAGGTTTGATTTTCAGAAAAGAGGTTAAAGCTGCTTTTAATTTGCCGACACGACCTGAGCGATGAGCAAATTCAAGGCTGTCCAAGGTTAGTACCACCATTACTTTTTCTTTAATCCTGTTTAACACCTCTAAAATTTCTTCAACCGAATTTCCTGCCTCATCCCTTAATCGTGCTTCGCGCGCCATCAAAGCTAACACAGCCGAACCAGCGTCTGAATCAAATGGAATCACTTTTATTTGGTCCTTCAAATCATCCGCTGCCTGTTTTACCATGCTAACAGTTGCCGACATTTTTCCGGAGACGTTAATCGATAGGACCGTATCTCCAATATCACAAAGATCCTCAATCATTTCTTTAATTTTCGTTGGAGATGGAGCAGCTGTTTTGGGTTGATTCTCTGGATTTTTAACCAATTCATAAAATTGTTCAGGCGTAATATCAACACCTTGATAAAATGTTTTATCACCTATCTGGATCGGAATAGGAACAATATCAAACTTAAATTTTTCTGGCCATCCATCCGGCATATCTGCGGAACCATCAACGATTATTTTTAACATGTCTCATCCTTCTTCCTCTGTATCCATTAATTCTCGCAACTCAACCAGTGTGCGATGGTATAAACTTTTTACTGCACCTTCACTTTTGCGTAAAATTTTTCCAATTTCTGCATTTGATAGACGATCGACAAACTTTAATAGCAATAACTCCTGGCGAATCGGAGCGAGCTTTCGAATAGTAAACATCAAGTCTTGAACTTCTTGCATTTCTTCCACACGCTTTTCAGGGTTTGATCTCATTTGAGGAAAAACCTGTCCAGGTATATCTTCAAGCGAGATTTCTTTCTTTCGAGACCTGTCACGATGATAATTTGCAACCAGATTATGGGCTATTCTGTATAACCAGGCAGAAAACGGTAAGCCCATATGTTTGTAACCTTTAATGTGGCTCATTGCCTTGAAGAACACTTTCTCAGTAAGATCCTCAGCATCTTTGACACTTCCACATCGGAAATAAATATAGTTATATATCCGATCGACATACTGCTTGTAAAGCTCGCCAAACGCAACAGGGTCATTTTTTGCAGCATTTATTAAGGCAATTTCGTCCTCACGGCTGTTCAAAGCGACACCATATACAAGTCTACATACATTAACAACAAAGTCCTTGAAAAGTCACACAACAAATTAAAACTAATCCATTAAACAAATTATAACAATGATTATGCTTATTTATAATTGATCACAGCACATAATGAATAATGAGCCATCTCTATGCACAGGCAGTGTAAAGGAGAAAAGATTTGATTGTATGCTCATTTTATAATCCTCTTTCAATCCAATCAAATCGCTTCCACCCAAAAAGGATTTTCCTGCTGACGAGTTACCTACTCTATCAATGAATGCAGTATGATCTGCAGCCGGATCCTCAATCAGCGCGTGAATATATTCACCACATGCACGATCTTCATCACCATCTCGCCCCAATGACTCACCAGTGATAATGAATGAAACCACCTCAGGATTGAGACGTTGGATTTTTTTAGCAGTAGCTTTTGCCACCACAAATGACGCCGCAAACAATTGCTTCGCATTCTCCGCAAGGACGATTCCCTGGGTGCCGGCACTGGTACGCTGGATCATGGTCTTGCCATTCAGATCGAGGGTGCTGATGTCAGCAGGTGAGTTTCCGAAATCAAATTCCAGTGGTTTTATACCATCCACCTCTCCCATAACGAGTGAGCCAGGTATCCGTTGTTTAAGCTGAAGGGCTTCTTCTACACCAGCAACCGGCATGATTTTTTCAGCGCCTGCATTAAAGGCATATGCAGCTGTTGAAAAAGCTCGTAGAACATCAATAACAACGACCAAACCTCTGGCTCGATTAGCTTCATCCAAGGAGAAATACTTAAAATCAATCATGATTAACATGCTACCTATCTGTATCGGAGGTGATTAAAATCACTTATGCCATTTTACGCCAAAACCCTATGGATATCCAAAGTATAATTATCTTTAACAAGATGTAAACAAAACATAAATCATCAAAAAAATAGAAAACCCAGGCATTAATGAATCCGGCAAATTTTACCTTTACAAGCAAAGACGGCTTAACTCTTTTTGGAAGAGCCTGGGTTTCTCAACAAAGGTTACAGAAAGGCGTTGTCTACCTCATCCATGGACTTGGCGAACACTCAGGTCGTTATGATCATATTGGAAAAGCCTTATCAAAAAATGGGTATCACTTGCTAGGATTCGATCTGCGTGGTCATGGCCTTTCTGAGGGCCCACGCGGCCATACACCTGGCTTGACCAATCTTTATGATGATATTTCTATCTTTATCGAGAAAGCAAAGAAATATCTCAGCAACCAGATACCAACTTTCCTCTATGGGCATAGTTGGGGTGGTAACCTAGTCATTAATTATGGCATGCACAACAATCTGGATTTACAAGGCGCGATTGTAACAAGTCCCGCATTACAATTAACAGAACCGCAACCTGCTTGGAAAATTGCTTTAGCAAAATTTCTTGCTGAAAAAATACCTCATTTTGCAATGAAAAATGGCTTAGACAAAAATGCTCTTTCACGTGATGCCGCCATTGTAAAAGCCTACGAAAATGATGTATATGTTCACGATAAGATTTCAGCCCGGATGGGTCTTGACTTGTTAAATAGCGGTTCCGATGCCCTTGAAAATGCTGAGCTGTGGTGTATTCCTTTGTTGCTGATGCACGGTACTGCTGACCGGATAACATCTTATAAAGGATCAAAATCATTCGCCGAAAAAGCAGGTGCCTGTGTAACATTTGTTTCGTGGGAGAATTATTACCACGAGCTGCATAATGATATTGAAAAAGATAAAGTCATTGAAAAAATGATTAAGTGGCTTGATCAGAGCGTAATTTAATCATTTTACGAATCATTCTTGACCGGTTTATCACACCGGTTTAAAATTATTTACAATGTATTATAAACAAAACCATCAAACCTAAAATCAAAGGAGTTTATATATGTATGAATTACAGCATCAAAAAGATCTAAAATCCCTTGATCCAGACCTTCATGAACTGATTAAATTCGAGGACGAGCGACAAGTTCGACGGTTGATCATGATCCCCAGTGAAAGTGCAGCTCCAGCGGCTGTCCGAGAAACTCTAGGATCAACATTTACAAATATATATGCTGAAGGTTACCCACCATCAGAAACCCAAGGCTATACTGAGGAAAAAATTCTCGACTACACGCATATGTTGGGAAATTACCGACGTTACAGCAATCCCCGTTTTTACAAAGGTGTGGAATATGTTGACGTGGTGGAATCTTTGGCTAAGCGACGATGCGCTGAAGCGTTTGCTGCCAATAATTTAACAGCCGATGACCTGCACGTGAATGTCCAACCACTATCAGGTGCACCTGCAAACAACGCAGTTTATTCAGCTTTCCTCAAACCTGGAGATACCATCCTTGGCATGAGCCTTTTGCACGGTGGACACCTCACCCACGGTTCGTCGGTTAACAGATCTGGGATTATATTTGATGCACAGCATTATACAGTTGATCCTGAAACTGAACGGATCAATTATGATGCTGTCCTTGAAAAGGCATTCAATGTCAGACCAAAAATGATTATTGCTGGTTACTCGAGCTATCCCTATGTGCCCGATTGGCAATTATTCCGAGAAATTGCAGATAGTGTTGGCGCTTTGTTCCTGGCTGATGTATCTCATATCGCTGGATTAATCGCAGCTGGCGTGATCCCCTCACCAATTGGTTTTGCCCACATCACGACATTCACTACCCATAAAACGCTTATGGGGCCTCGTGGTGCCTGTATTATCACTGACAATTCGACCTATGCAAAAAAGGTTGACAAAGGGATTTTCCCAGGTGAACAAGGCGGTCCACACATCAACACCATCGCTGCGTTAGCACTGACATTCAAATTAGCTCAAACTGAAACATTTAAAACACTCCAGTCTCAAATTGTCAAGAATGCTATTGCTTTTGCTGACCAACTCCAAAATCGCGGTCTTCGAGTGCCCCATAAAGGTACCGATACTCACATCGTCCTTCTTGATTGTAAATCAGTCAAAGCAAAAGATGGTTCTCATCTTACAGGTGATATGGGCGCGCGCCTGCTCGATATTGCTGGCATTGTGGCCAACAGCAACACGATTCCTGGTGATCGCTCAACCTTCACGGCAACCGGTGTTCGTTTTGGTTCGCCATGGCTGTCCCAGCGGGGATTCAAAGAAGAGGAATTTCGGCAAGTTGCCGACATGATTGGAGATTTATTTGCCAGCACGACACCCTACTCCTTACCAGGCCGGCGAAAACCATTACGCCGGGCCAAAGTAGACTTTGCCGTCCTTGAAGATGTAAAACAACGGGTCTCCGCCCTGGCTGAAAAAGCTGATGCACTCATTGAAAACACAAAGAGACATGGTTACCCGCACTACTTTAGCATTGATGACAAAGTTGATGCCGAGTGGGCAAACTTTAAGATCTCAGGAGATGAAGCCCGGCTTTTCCTCTACTATGTTTTATCCAGTGACATTGAAGCATTAAGCGTTGGAGAGAGCCAAAAAACAAAAATTCACACCAGTGAAGCAACTGTTAAAGGCGTCATCAAATGCGATACACTATCCTCTTTTGTTCTTTCTGTCCCTGGTGATCAAGCTGGTCTAGTAAGCGCCTGGTTGCGAAACCTTTCAGACGGTTACATCAAGTTCGATAAAGACCTCTCAATTAAAGTTCCTGGACCCATTCGAATTGATGATTTGGAACCTGGTGCGCCTGACCAAACCGACGGGGACGCTGTCACCAATCAAAAACCGTATTATATTGGTATGGAAGAGGATGATCATAGCGCAGAATTCCCTGCCTCCCTTTGCCTGGGATGAACCTCAATCTGATGAGCTTCGAAAAACACCGCTCCATCAAACCCATATTGAAATGGGTGCAAAAATGGTGCCCTTCGCTGGATGGGATATGCCTGTTTGGTACTCTTCTGTGTTAGAAGAACACCAGGCTGTTCGTCAGGCGGCCGGATTGTTTGACGTGACCCATATGGGCGTCTACCAGACAGAAGGTCCTGATGCCGGCATTTTCCTGGACAGTGTTTGTGGAAACGATATCAGCGGGTTGGATATTGGAAAATCCTGCTACACCCATTTCCTCGATCCCGATGCCAATGTAATTGACGATCTTCTTGTCTATCGACGTGGAAAAGAAAAATTCCTGGTCGTTGTGAATGCTGCTAACGATGATAAGGATTGGGCCTGGCTAAACGCAGTTCGCAAAGGAGATGTTCTTGTGGACAATGAAAAGCCATGGGCCGTTGCATTTGGTAGAAATGTAACCCTTCGTAACTTGCGCGATCCCGAAGCAGGTGATGATATGTTGGTAGACATTGCTATACAGGGGCCCAAATCCCGAGATATCCTGTTATCATTGCCATGTTCGCTAGTAGACCGAGAAGCAATCATGGGACTAGCTTGGGCACAACTGTGTGAAGCCACATTAGATGGGATTCCGCTGGTCATCTCACGCACAGGTTATACCGGGGAACGTATGTGTTTCGAATTGTTTGTGCATCCCGATCACACAGTTACGCTCTGGAAAAAGCTGCTCGAGGCAGGAGAAGCATATGGTATTAAAGCCTGCGGTCTAGGAGCCCGAGATTCCCTGAGAACTGAAGCAGGTCTTCCACTTTACGGTCATGAAATGGGTGGAGAGCTTAACCTTGGTGTGGGTGAGGCTGGTTTTAGCTCATTCATTAAACATTACAAACCTTGGTTCATCGGTCGCCAGGCATTTATCGAAAAACAAGCCAAACAAGAAGGGACTGTAGTTCGGTTTAGTTTCGAGGAAAAAAGATCTCGCATGGCACACTTTGGCGACCCAATACTTGATGAACGAGGTAAGGTAATCGGTGTTGTCACCAGCTGTGCAATAAACTCCGAAGGCAGCTTGGTTGGTCAAGCTTATCTGTTAAACAAGTATCGTGATGAAGAAACACGTATCTTTATCTATCAAGGCTCACCCGAAAAAGCCGGAATACCTCCGGCAGAACTCAAAACTGGTGACCGGGTTGTCTTACCTGCCCCGGCCACTGTAATCAGCCGTTTTCCAAAGTAAAGGAGAGATTTACCTATGCACACATTATGGGACGATAGGTTTGCTAAAAGGACAGATAATATCGGCAGTTCTGCCATTAGGGAACTCTTAAAACTCACCTCGCTCCCTGATGTAATATCCTTCGCAGGCGGTCTTCCTGCACCAGAACTCTTCCCAATCGAGCGCTTCAAGGAAGCAGCGCAAGTCGTATTGACTGAGATGGGAGAGCGCGCATTACAATACGGCACCACGGAAGGCTATCAACCATTGCGGGAGATGATTGCCCACAATGCCAGCAAATACGGAATCCAGATATCTGCTGACAATGTATTGATCACATCCGGCTCTCAACAAGCTCTTGATCTCCTCGGTAGGATTTTTATCAACCGTGGTGACAGGATTTTGGTGGAGTCACCCACCTATTTAGGTGCACTGCAAGCATGGAACGCTTATGGCGTAAAATACGTCACGATTCCATTTGATGATGACGGCATGCAAACTGAACATTTGGAGTCTCGCCTGCGAACCGGTTTGAAATTCATCTATGTTCTCCCAAATTTCCAGAATCCAACTGGTGTTACATTATCAAGAGAACGTAGAATGCAGCTCGTTGAAATGGCTAACGAATATGGTGTACCCATTGTGGAAGATGACCCTTACGGACAGCTGCGCTACGAAGGGGAACATCTGCCCCCAGTTGTGGTCTTAGACGACGAAATCCGGGCTAAAGAGGTGCCGATCTATAGCGGGAATGTGATTTACACCAGCACCTTCTCAAAAATCCTTGCCCCTGGTTTGCGGATGGCATGGGTTGTAGCCCCCACAGATGTAATCAAGAAACTTGTCCAGGCCAAACAAGGTTGCGATCTAAACAGTTCCACCTTTAACCAATACTTGGTGTACGAGGTGGCAAACAGCCCCTGGATGAAAACCCACATTACTGCCATTCGAGAAACCTATAAATTGCGCCGCGATGTCATGCTGAAAGCGCTGGAAGAAAACATGCCTGAAGGTGTTCATTGGACTCGCCCGATTGGCGGCCTTTTCTTGTGGGTAACCTTACCCGAAAGCCTCAATACAAAGTCGATATTTAAATCTGCTGTTGACGCTAAAGTTGCCTTCGTACCTGGCGAGTCATTCCACCCCCTTGGTGGTGGTGAAAATACAATGCGCCTCAATTTCTCGTGTATGAAGCCTGAATTGATTGAAGAAGGCATTAAGAGATTGGCTGAGGTCGTCAAGAATAACCTTTAATAGCCAAACTTATAAAAAATAAAAAAGCGTGTGGGTGAAAAAGCCACACGCTTTTTTTGATTAGACTTACTAATAATCTATCAGACTGATATGCTGCCAAATTCTAAAATCCGTTAAGATTGAGCCACCAAGAAATTCCCTCAAGATCGAATCATCAGGAATCAGGTTCTGTTCGATCGGTAAAAACCACTGCAAAAACTTAAGCAATCGCTTTGCCTCAATGTATTCCATTGAACCATAAGGAACCTGCCTCAAGTAAGGTTCAATCATTGGTTTTAGTGCAGTTAACTCATAAGCCAGGGCAGAATTAAACATGATATCTGCATTTTCCTGGTATGGAAAGATGTGGTTTTTCTCACCTCGCCTGACCATCTCCCAGTGACCAATCGTTTGCTGAGCCGTATATCCACGTTCACGCACATCCCTCAATATCCTGCGTAACAGGCGCGTATCCGTGGTTGAGATTCGGTTATGACGGTCAAGGTTTAATTGGGTCAAACAAGATACGTAAATCCGGAATGTCCGTTCTGGCGGGAAGTCCTCAAGGAGCATTGGATTCAACCCATGAATACCTTCCAGGATGATCATCTGACCTGGTGTTAATTGAACCTCTTCTCCTGGCTCATTGATCCCTTTTTTGAAATTGTATTGGCGCAGCTGCACTTTCTCACCAGCAATGAGGCGGTTTATGTGATCATTCAACAAATCCCGCTTTACTGCATCAATATGCTCAAAATCAAAATGACCATCTTCGTCCAAGGGTGTATCTTCTCGGTTCACAAAATAATTATCCATCTCCAATGCAAATGGGGATATCCCTTCCGTCAGAAGTTGGATTGTGAGTCTTTTGGCAAAGGTGGTTTTTCCTGAAGAACTAGGACCAGCAATTAATATCACACATACCTGATCTTTGCTCTTCCTAATTTGGTTAGCAATACGTGAAATTTGCTGCGTATGTAAAGCCTCAGAAACCAAAATCACCTCTTTGATGCGGTCATCCTTTATCGCATCATTCAAGGCACCCACACTTTGGATGCCCAATGTCTCCAACCAGCCGCCGTATTGTCGGAATGCAGCCAACAATTGCGGATAGCTTGTTAAAGGGAGTAACCGATCAGGGGCATGCCGTCGGGGAAACCGAACCACAAAACCCAAATCGACAAGCTGAAGATCGAACCATTTTAGATAACCAGTAGAAGGGACCATGTAGCCATGATGGTAATCGCGTTTATTATGTAATTTGTATAAAACCAGATCATCTCCGTGTCGATAGTTTAACAACTGCAGTTTATCTTCCTGACCATGTTTGCTGAAAAATTCTCTAGCTTCTGAAAGAGATACTTTTTCTTTTACAAGAGGTGCATCCTCATCCACAAGTTGCTGCATTCTTGCACCTAATTTATCGAGATGATCCTGTGTAAATGGCTCTTTTTCGGGAACATGGCAATAATATGCTCCAGATGAAACTGAATGGTCCACAGTCAAGGTCCACTCGGGAAATAACTCCAAAAATGCGATTTCCAGTAAAAATGTCAAAGATCGGCGATATATTCTGGCACCATCCGTATCGCTCATGTTCACAGGACTGACATTTGAATCCATAGATATAGGGAAAGTGAGCTCTCTGAGATCATTATTCACAATCGCACCAACAATCAACGGTTTTTGCGGATCCTGATATTTCTTCATAAATTCACCGATGGGTGTATGCCTTGGGCCATTCATAATGGTCCCATCTTTAAAAATGACCTCGACGGTCTCGCGTTTTGTTTCTGAAAATTTTATCTCAGCATCCATTTCACGAACCTTTCTTGATTTGGATTTTATCGATCAAAAATCATAGCAGCTATGAGCTGATTAGTTAAACTATGGTTTCAACATTGGTATCTGCGCAAACTCATCTGGACCTAAATTCGACTCTGGGTCTTGACTGATTTCAAAGGCAGACAGCAAAACTGCCTGGTCATATTCTGAATCTTCTGGCAGGATCAGATCAATGATTCGCGTGTGATTTCTACTTCCTTCTGGCGCTCCACCAAATCGCCATTGGGCAGGATTTGGTTCAACATCTCGTACCCGCCATACACCTGCCGAAGGATACCCTTCCTGGCCTAGTACAACGGCAGTGTAAGCCCAATCTCCTGGATAACCATCACCAAGATGAATCAATGGCACCCGAATTACAACAGCGTTTTGCCCAGGGTCTACGATAATTCGCATTGCGCTGGAGGCTTCTGAATGCGGGACAAACCTGTCCGAGTCTGGATCTGCTTGGATCACCTGAGGAGTCCAACCCTCAACCCAAATCGCATATTCCCAACCATACCCATCCATCAAAGCAGCATTTCGCCCGGGCAGCAGCATTCTAGCACCTGTGCCTGCTCCTGGATCTTTGTCAATGTAAACATCCAGAGTTTGTACTGAAAGCCCAATCGATGAGCCCCAGGGATTCTCTATTGGACCAACAAAACCAAATGTCAGTACCAAAAATTCCTGATCATAACCTACTTCAAAGTAATTTGTATCAAAGACAGAATCTTTGAAAACAATATCTTTAGGATACACATATGTTCCAGGTCCATAGTCATCACCTTCAGGGTCATTAACTTGTAATATGACAGTAATTTCACCTGTATCCGGAATGATAACTTGAGCAGGCCCACCACGGGGTTGAAGTTCACCTTTCGGATGAATGATCAATGCTAATTTGATCATATCCCCAGCAGATGGTTCCCCGATCATAGCCAATGGCAGTGAAAATTCAACCAAATCCGTACCGACAGCAGCAAGACCAGCGCCTGGTTTTACAATAACCCATTCACCATTGACAACATCATAAAGGTCCACATCAGCAGCACCCCGCCATTCTACCAGCATATTGGTATTAAAACCTAACATCAAGTCCGATTCCCGCGCAAAGGCTGAAGCACCTCCCTCATAACCTGGGACATCTAAATAAAAACCGACCTTCATTTCATCAACAGGCCCAGTAATATCCAGGCGGAAATATATGTTCTCTTTATCCAGTGTGTAATACAAACCAGTTATTGGTGATCTGCTATCAAGTGCATAATAAGCAGCAGTATCCCAGGCAGGATCGTCCTCTCCATCTAAAACCGGTGTGGCGACACCCCTGAAATTCCGATCTGCGGCCACAGGAAGTGCCTGGATAACCGGCACCTGCAGGAACTGCGGTACAGCCACCTCCAATGATTCATAGACACCTGCTAATAAAGCGCGAAAGGCTTCATCAAAATACCAATCCTGTCCGGAATCCTGATCATCACCAAACCACCAGAACCAGTCTGATCCCTCGGCAAGGTACATAAAATCAAAGGCTTGCTCCAGTGCTTCCGGTTCAACGACAATTTCTCCCCTTTCATAGGCAGCTAAAAACTCACGAGTCCGGGATAGATAATCCCAGGCAATGGCTTCTTCAGTTTCGCCGATCCAGGTATCATAATTGGGGCTGAACCAGGCACCAGGGAATAAAGCACCTAATGTTCGTTGTTCCGGGAACATCTCCAGGTATTCAGAGGGTGTGACTGTCTTCAACGCTTCGCTTTCGGTCAGTAAACGATACAACCCATGCAAAAAATCATTTCCATCATTTGGATAATGCTCCCATGCATTTTCGCCATCCAGGATGATACTGACAATATGGGGACCTTCAATCTGGTTTTCAATAAAATAAGCATGGATCGCTTCTAATCGATTGACAAGGTCTCGTGCACCCTCATCACCCGACATCCCAGAATAGACAAAACCAATGTTATCAGAGAGGGTCCAATCTCTGAAAAAGACCGCCACCTGGTTGCCGGCTTCATCACTCACAAAATAGGGTCGATAGAGTGCATCAGCTTCTCGAACAAAGCCATGGGAATCATGGGTAAAAGCATCAATGCCCAAAGACTTCGCTAAGACAGGTTCCCCGGTTTGCATAAATGTGAAACCAGATTCGGCAACCATTGGCACAATTTCCTCAGCAACAGCGCCTTCACTGGGCCACAATCCGCGTACTTCCCGGCCGAAGGTTTCCTGATAGATCTCAACACATAAATCTAGCTGGGCCTTTGCATCCTGCGGGTATGAAAAACGTAATTCAGGCATCTCAGCGCTTGGATTTCCAATCAAGGCGAGCTGGTTATCATAAATCAACGGCAAGATTGGGTGAGCATAAGGTGTAATTGTGATCTCAATTTGCCCCGAATCTTGCAGTTCTTTATGATATGGCAGAACTTTCTGAACAATCTTCCGTGCTTCATCAAATAGGATCACCTTATCACTTTCCGAAAACCCCTCACCTTTATTCACTAAATCAACCAATGGTGGCTCTGCAAGGTACTCTGGGTCAAACCAGGCCAGGTTAAACCAAATTTGTAAATCTAGAAAGTCCTGATCAGTAAAAGACTCAAGTGCGGCTTGAAGACTTTCCTCATCAGCGCCGCCGCGCTTGTCTAATAAAGCTTGGTAGCGGGGATATTTCGCGATAATGTTCCCCCAGTTAATATCAAAAAAACGCTCCAAAATAAATCGCTGTTCTGCTTCGGTAAGCATATCAGCAGGTATTTCGCTCATAACCCAGTAGAGATCTTTGGCACCATCAGCGATATCATTTAACTGTTTAATTAGTGACGGTGTTAAATTAAAAGTGACACGCAGGTCTTCATATTGTGCAACTTTCTCCGCCATATCTAGATAACTCTTGGTAGCATGCACGCGAACCCAGGGGCGGGTATAGACACCATCGGCATCTTTATAATAGAGGGGTTGGTGCTGATGCCAGGTTAGGTTGATATACAGGATATCTGGATCGGGATCAGGTTGAGCCTGACAAGCAGGCAGAAAGCTGACCAACAATCCTAAAAACATCACAATGGAGAATACCTTGATTATCCTATTCATAAAAATAAATCCTCCCAAGATTTTTCCATAACTTCTGATCACTATCCTCGATTTTACTCGAAAAATACAACCCAGATGATCAGCACTTTGAATATTTAATAGAACATGAAAAACCGAGATGTATCACATTTAATTTCGACAACCCAGAACGGTCAATTACTTTTTAACAAATATATACCTAGCCATGTCTCGGGAAATGACATTATTTATTCTATCAAGTCACCATGTAACATACCGAACGATTTTTAACACAAAAATTGGAATGATGTGACCAAGGTCATGAATTGAATTAACGTATCCCCCCTTAGATCTATTTATTTTTTCTTACTAATAAGGGCTGTTGAGAACAGCCCTTATTGTTAGTCAATAACTTTCTGTGGTAATCCGTATTACTCTTGATGTGCGTTTTTTGCAAAATCACTTAGCGGTTTAGCTAAATTCATCAATTCAGTGGGGATAATGAATTTGGTTGATTCACCTTCACCCAAATTTTTCAATGCTTCCAAGTATTGCAGTGTCAGAGTTTTGCTGTCAATTTCTTTTGCGATTTCGAAGATCTTTTCGAGCGCTAAGGCAAAACCTTCTGCCTCAAGAATAGCACCCTTTTTAGTCCCTTCCGCATTTAATATTGTTGCTTCTCGACTGCCTTCTGCCTCTAAAATCGTTGCTTGTTTCCTGCCAGTAGCAATTTTCACTGCTGCTTCGCGTTGGCCATCTGCTTCCATAACCGTCGCTCTCCGATTTCGTTCCGCAGCCATCTGACGGGTCATTGCTTCTTCGATCGCCCGCGGTGGGACCACTTCACGGATCTCAACGGCCATCACCCGAATGCCCCAGCGATCAGTTACATCATCAAGCTTCTCATGTAAGATCTTATTGATATCATCCCGCTTCGAAAGGACATCATCCAGATCCATCGCGCCTACAACTGCCCGCAAAGTCGTAATAGCCAATCCACGAGCAGCCCCAGTGTGATCTTCGACTTCCAGTACACTACGCTCAGGATCAATGACTTTATCGTACACCAGAAAATCAATGCTCACAGACGCATTATCAGCCGTGATACACGTCTGGGGTGTTACATCAAAAAACACCTCTCGTAAATCAACTTTGATAGGTTTATCCAAAAATGGGATCAGAAAGATAATCCCCGGACCTTGCGCTCCGATCGATCGGCCTAACCGGAAAACAACCAATCGCTTGTATTCAGGTATGATACGCACAGACATCGCTATCAAGATCACAACAATCAGGGCGATCAGAGCAATAAGTAAAAAATCTCCACCAAACATTTTCAGACTCCTTCTACTAAAAAAACCAATTTATCAAATATTTTCATCAACACCATCAATCGGGGTGACGATTAGACGAACACCCGTAACTGAAATAACTTGAACCTGCTGTCCCGCTTTCACATTACCACTAACACTGCTTGCACTCCAGGTTTGTTGTTTGATCTTCACTTCACCATCAGGTGACAAATCTGTAATCGCCTGTCCAACGTTTCCAACAAACCGATCGACGCCCATTCGCGCAGGAAGTTTCATGGCATTGAGAATTGCCCTCAATACTATCAGACTGAAAAACACAATTAAAACTGCCATGAAAATGATCAGCCATAAACTAACACGCAATTCTGGAATAATGGGTGTTTCTGGACGGAAAGGTGTGAATAATAATAACGAACCCAGAATGAAAGGTACCAAGCCAGCCAAAGTAACCACCACTTCTGTATCAGTTAATAATGCCACAACAAACATGATCACAGATATGACTAATAATCCAACAGCGGCCCAATTAACGGGCAAACTTCCCAAAGCCATGAATCCAATTATAAACGACACAACTGCGCCAATGCCAGCCACACTCAGTCCAGGGTCAGAAAGCTCAGCCAATAAAAATAATGTTCCCAAAGATAATAACAAATAGGCAATATTTGGTTCTGTGATGGTATGATAAAAACGCTCCACGAAATTCATCCGCTCTTCCTGGATAATTGGCACAGATAAACTCAAAGGTTGATCCCTGACAGTCCGTCCATCCAATTGGGACAATAAATCATCCAGATCAACGGCAAGGATCTCGATCACGTTTTCATCAAGTGCTTCACGTGCAGATAATGAGGCGCTTTCCCGCACCGCAGTTTCCACCCATTCAACATTTCGACCGCGAGCTTCTGCCAAGCCACGAATTAAAGCAGATGCGTCACTAATGGCTTTTTCGCTCATTACTTCATCAATCTCTCCGCCCATGCCAACTGGTGTTGCGGCACCAACATTCGTTGCAGGTGCCATGGCAGCAATATCACCCGCCATCAAAATAAACAATCCAGCCGATGATGCACGGGCGCCAGCAGGGGTAACATAGACTACGATAGGTATCGGGGATTCCAAGATTGTTTTAACCATTTCACGCATGGATGATTCCAAACCACCAGGCGTGTCCAGTTTAATGACGATTAATTCTGCATTGGTGATTGGAGCCCTTGAGACAACCCTGTCCAGATAACGCGCGGTAAAAGGATTAATTACACCTGCAATATCTAACAACAGCACAACTTGACTTTGACTCTGAGCTTGAGCAGGTATGTTAATAACTAAAATGCTGATAACAATCAGGAATAGGGCAAAAAATCGGATGCGTTTCATAATGTTCCAGTCCTAGCTAATATAAAAACTGGTTATAGAAATTTTATAAACATTCTTATTAAATATTATCACCAATAATTGATAAATATGCAAGCGTCGTGTACAGGTTTATATCTAAAAACATCTTCATATGATGATATTCTTCCCGATAACAGCTTGGATTTTTGACCGATGAATGATTCTAGGCAGAGTTTTTTCAAAAAGCATCCTAATGCTGAGCAGTCGCTAAATTTAAGATAGATAGATCGTGCGACCAATGGACTTAATGCATAATCCTCGATTACGCACAGAATGTCGCTCATGCAATGTATTTACACTAAAATATAAGATCGTTTTGCATGGTTCAACACCGAACTGATTCCTTGACCTTTCCACCATACCCGGATAAAATTCTAGGTCGCTGGGTGATCCCAGATTATTAACCCAATTTTATTAATCATAGAGTGAAGGTAACCCACGCAATAAGGGTGAGAGGCGCTCGAAGGATGGAAGAATGACTGAACAAATTGTAATTGAAGCACAAAAACGCACCGTGAAAGGCAAGAAAGTTGGTGGGCTAAGACGCCAAGGGATCCTCCCGGGGATCATTTATGGCAGGATCAAAAAAGACCAAATCGAGCCAATTCCAATCCAATTAGATCTGCATGTAGTCTCCCAAACGATCAAAAAATTGACAGGCTCCAGCCTCGTTACACTGGATGTGGATGGTGAAAAGTATCCCGCAATCTTACGAGAAGCGCAAAGAGATATTATTTATGGTACCCTCCGCCATGTGGATTTCATGGCAGTTTCACTGAGTGAAACACTACAGACCGCAGTTCCCATTGAGCTGATTGGTCAGGCTCCTGCCGAGATCAACATGGCAGCTGTGGTGGTAACCGGTGTGTCGGTGCTGGAAATTGAGTGTCTACCCCAGGATCTGCCCGATCGTATCGAAGTTGATGCAACCGTCCTGGAAGACATTGATAGTGTGATCTATGTTAAAGACCTGGACATATCAGATAACATCACGATTCTGACCGATCCAGATGAACTCATTGCCGGTGTCACCTATGTGACCATTGAGGAAGAAGAAGAGGAAGAAGAAGAGGGCGAATTGGACGAACTTCTTGATGAAGATATGGAACCTGAAGTGATCGAAAAAGGCAAGAAAGAGGATGAATTTGAAGAGGCAGAAGAATAAACCTCCTCAAGTCTCAGTAACTTGATCATAAAAAGATGCCTTTCACGGCATCTTTTTTTCATCTTCGATATAAGTTTAAAGCTTCCAACAATGCCAAGGTCATCTCAGCACTGGCACCCCACAATTGATGCCCATCATAGTGATCAAAATAGACAACCGGATACTCTCGACCGGCATAACTTCGATATTCAGACCTGTGGTTTTTGGGGTTTGCTAACCATGATAGCGGAACTTTGAAGGCGCTTTGCACCTCAGCATTAGAAATTTCCAGAATATATGGCCAAGGAATTTCACACACAAAAGGTCTTATCAGGTAACCTGTCATGATGGGCATATCTCCCAAGTTGCCAAACACCCGAACATCTTGTGGTCGGATACCAATCTCCTCCTGCATCTCTCGCAAGCCGGTTTGTGTTAAATCCTTGTCCTGCACTTCTTGCGCACCACCAGGGAAAGCCACTTGCCCGCGATGTTCAGTTAAAGAGTCTGATCGTTTTGTTAGCAGGATATGCCACTGATGATCAATTTCAAGCATCGGGATCATAACCGCTGCACGACGTAAATTCCCCACAACGTCTTCAGAAAAAAGGTTGCCATAACGCTTTCTATAGTCGATTTCGTAGGTTTGGACAGCTTGTTTGATCTCTGTTCTTGTTAATTTTAACATTTCCCCATTATATCAATGGATTAGAAATTCGATATTTTTTATTCAAGTAAATTTCTTTAAATTGTTGACCAACTTGAGGAATTAATTATGCCCTACTGTTAGCTTCAACAATTGGTTAATTTATCAAAAAGCTGAACTTACATATTAGGTTATTTTATTCTTCAACGGGTGCGTTCTGTGTGCGACCCATCCAATCTAATTTCTCCAAATCTGAAAAATGCGATTTAAAAATTCGATAATAGAACAGTTCCTCTTTCGTGTTCAACTGCCATCCATTCGGGAGCATCCGTTCTTGTGAAAAATCCGCATCACTAATCGCATTTCGAGCATGATCTGATAGCAACTCCCCAAGGCCTGTTCCCTGCCAAAACTTCGTTTTCTTCCGCCACAGAACGGATTTGGGCAATATCCCCTCTAATGCTTTTCGAAGAATGTATTTCTCAATCGTTTTTGGTTGACGTTTCAACTTTAATGAAGCAGGGATAGCTTGTGCATAAGCCACAACATCCGGGTCCAGGAAAGGCACATGCACGACTAATCCATGAGCGGCAGCACTACGATCAACCCTTTGTAAAGCTGTATTATGTAAAGATTGCGTTAGCTGTTGCATTTCTTGATCAATATCTTCTTCTGGAATATTGAGAAAATGACTGTAGCCAGCAAAAAGCTCATCAGCACCCTCTCCTGAAAAGGAAGTCTTTACATGTTCAGCTGCTTTACTTGCAACCAGGTAATTGGTTATGGTTGAACGAACCAACAACGCATCGAAGGATTCGAGATGATAGATCACTTCTGGTAAGACCTTTAGAACCTCAGGCATTGTGATAATAATTTCATGGTGCTGGGTATTAAAATGATCAGCCACTTCCCTAGCAAAAACCAGGTCTGAAGCTCCACGCATTCCAGCAGCAAAGGTATGCAAAACCACTGCATGCGGACGAATTAATCCAACAATTGCACTTGAGTCCAAACCACCAGACAACCAAGCGCCAATTTCCGGACGGTTGATGCGCTTACATACGGCCTGGTCCAATCGCATTTGTAATCCCATGGCAATTTCATCCATGTTTTGTTCTTGAATTCCAACATCATTATCAAAACCTGGAAACTCGTGAAATCCATCCTGGCTGGAATACCAGGTTTTAGGCGGGAATTCCCTGATATCATTTGAAACCTCCAGCAAGGCCTTAACCTCTGAAGCAAAACAAAAATCACCAGACTCCGTATAACTAAAATAAAGCGGATTTACACCCAAAGCGTCCCGAGCAACAAACAACTCTCCTGTTTTTGCCAATGAAGCCAAAGTAAAAGGTTCGTGGGCCTGTTGCAGGTTACTTTGATCAGGTATTGGTGGTTGGTTTGCATCCCATACAGCTTTATTATTTAAAATTCCAGGTACCGGTGACAGCTGTGCATCCGGCCAAACAGCACCAATAGTCATACCATCCTGTTGAATAATTTTGCTCCCATGATCTCCTCGATGAGAAATTTGGGAAAGCATTCTTTTAACAAATTTTTTGTCTGCTCTCTCTAGTCCAACGATACCAGCCATTTTTACCTTTCCATGTTGACAAATTTTTTCATTTCACCAAACGCTCTTACCTTACCAGCTGGCAGTATGATGTCAAGTTTATTGAATTTGATACATAATTTTTCAAAATTATCGTGTCCTGGTAATATATTCTCCGCCCCATAACCCCTATCCAATAAACAATTCGATTGTTAGCGAGGTTTTTTATTCATCTTCAGGTTTTTCTCTCACTGACCGTGCAAAAACCAGGTATCCCGTATGAGCAACCATTCTGTCGGTTGGCCGCAGTCTTTCCCAATCTGGTTTGTAGAAACGCAGCAACAACTCACTAACTTCCACAAAGGCAAAAGTATTTGCTCTTAAAGCCTGTAATGCCCTACTGACCTGGTTGGCAGTTGGCAGGATCATCCCTAAATACCCCCCATACCTCAGTGATGTTTTCGCTTGAAGAATGTAATCGTAAGGATTTGGCAGATCAAAAAAGATGGCATCCACGTCACGTTCCTCAAACCCATCAACGACATCACCAAGTTTGAGATTCACAGGGTCTAGCAAATCTACCCTCGTCAGGTTATTTCTGGCCAAGTTTTGCATTTCCTCTCGTCGCTCGTAAGAGGTCACCTGCCCATTTTCTCCCACCAAGAATGCAAAGGCGGTTGTCAGTGCCCCCGAACCAGTTCCTGCTTCTAAAACATGAATGCCCGGTCCAATTCCCATCACCATGGCGATGTATCCAATATCCTTAGGATAGATGATTTGGGTGTTGCGTTTTATCTCAGTAATTAGATCTGCCAGGCTGGGTTGAAGAAGGAAAAAGGGGTTACCAGTATGGCTTTCTAAGCGGCTTCCCCATGCTTTGCCGATCAAATCATCATGCATCAATTCGCCACGGTGCGTCTGAAAAATGGCTCCAGCCCTTAATCGAAGAAAATGGCTCTTATGGCGGCTGCCTATTAACTGTACCAGATCACCATCACAGGCTGTGCTAATTCGATTTTTCCAGGTCAATCTTTAACTCCTTATGCAGATAAAAAACCACTTCTTATGAAAGATAAACACTATCTGAAACACCCCAGTATGGTTTTTCCATAATCTGTCATGATAATGTGTGAAAAATCATAGTGCCCTTCTAAGAGACCACTTTCTTTTTTTACTACCTCAAACAATCCTAATTTTTCAAAAGGTTCCACGACAATACTCAAAAAATATTGCCTTGATTTGAATGCAAACATATCCTTGCGACGATACACAGTCAGCCATCCAGGAAAGCGTTCTTCAAAATCCACTAAGACCTTGTCGATTTCTATAGGTCTTCCAATAGGATAGTCAAGCAATACCTTTAACAAGCTTCTCTGAAATGTAAATAAATGGTCGTTTAGAAATACATCATCAAAAGGATAACAGTTATCCCAATGAAATTGATAAAACCAGGATTTAGTCAGGAACCAAACTTGTTCCAGTGGTGGGCGATCCAAAAAAAGGTCACCCAGATGCGTCACACGCCACACACTGTTTTCGCCACCCACAATTAAACCGACCATATTGGAAAATTTATGAACAAACAACAAGTCAAGAACTTCGTCTTCTGATCGCAGTTCATAAACCTTGTCACCAAACCTCTGGTCTAAAACAGGGGGGGTGACAAAATCTTCGACAATCCCCCGAATATGCTTTCGAGGAAAATTCCCCGTTGCTTTCGTACCTCTGACTTTATGGTTACGAAGGTAAGTCAACAATGTGACGACATCACACCGAAAGGCAACAGCTAGTGCATAATCTGCATGCTCAGGTTTATCAGTCCAGCGATCAATGAAATCCATCCTTTTGTTATAAACTGGTAAATTCCTGGTCCATGCCGTGTCTTCATTTAAACAAGATGCTTCAAAATAATCAACTATGAAGCGGTTAGCAGAATCAATATCAATTGCCTCCGGATCATATACATAGCCCAACCATGCTAAATCATCAATATAGCCATCTGAATCTGGATCTTGAAGGCTTTCTAATAATTGGTAATAACCCGGGATACTGCCTACATCCTCGGGCGGACAGGCACGGCTTCCATCCAAACAAACTGCACTAAGAGCTTTTTTAGGAGAATCTACGATTTCCTCAATCAGAATCTCATGTATCCAATTATCACCAAAATCATAGACATAAGTGAAGTCACTTCCCTTTGGAAACAACTTTGGAATAAAATCGCCCAAGGAAGCCAATTCTGCCGATTGAAAACGAAAAGCATCCTCTTCCCAATCAGGTGAGTGAACAAACTCCATTGATCCAAGTTTAAACATAAAAAGGTGTGAATTTGTCCACCCAAAGGCAATTTGGATCACATAATGCAGATCCAACAGTGTGGCGTGCGAAGAAATCCTAATTCGCCGCCAGATAGATGGCTTAATATCATTTAGAGTCACATTTAACGTTATCAATTTCGATTGATCCATTCAAAATGCCAGCGAAAAATGATTAAATTTAAGGATTGAGTTTTTCTACAAAAAAGTCCGTAATTGCATTATAACAGGCGACTTTGTTGGCATGTTTTTCTACACCATGTCCTTCATCCTCAAACATGAGCATTTTCACGTCTTTGCCGATCGATTGCAAATGGTTGACCAGGTCCTCGGATTCTTCCGCCACCACCCGTGGATCATTACGTCCCTGAATCACCAGCAATGGTGCTTGCAGGTTTTCAATATAGGTCTTGGGAGAACGTTCTTTCATAAAAGTGATGTCCTCCGCTTTTTCCGGGTCACCCAGGGCAACATGAAAATAAGGTTTCCAGGTTGGGGGAATGCGATCAAGAAAAGTAACCAGATCATAAGGTCCAAACATATCCACTGCAGCAGACCATAACTCGGGATGACGTGCTGACAGGGTCAGCGTCATGTAACCACCATAAGAACGCCCCACCACGCCAGCCCGACTTGTGTCCAGTCGTTCATCTTTAGAAAGGACCTCCGTTAATGCATGCACATGATCGAAGCGGTCTTTCCCTCCCCAATCACGATCCACATGTTTGGTATATGTGAGGCCATAGCCCGAACTGCCGCGCACATTCGGCACAAAAACAGCCAAGCCCTGTAAGGTGAGGTATTGAATTATGGGCATCGAGAACCAAGAGAAATCAGGACGTTCCTGGCTTTGAGGTCCTCCATGAATGTAAAAGACAATGGGGCGCTTACCAGAGTAACCTAACTCAGGTGATGGCATGTACAACCTGGCAGAAACACGTAATTCATCAAATGATTGATAAGAATAATCTTCTCCAGATGAAAGCAGGTTTTCAGGGATTCCAAGGATCGATTCGTCAGTGTGCCTGATTAATCGATCACGATATTGACCTTCAATTGTGAAAATTTGTGTTGGTGAATTTGCAGTTGAAAAAGACAAAGCGAAGACATCTTTTTCATCATTGAATTTGATGGAGTCCAAAACGCCATCTGAAAAAATCCCATCCCCCACCAGGGTGCTGACTGTTTCCATCACTTTTTCGTCTGGATCATTTATGGCTTCATAAGCCCAGCTTGCACCGTCGATATTAAAGCTTAACAAGAAACGACCGTTCTTTAATTCCTCTACTCTGTTGAATTCTCCAATACCAGTATGAGTCAGCCCTTTAAATTTTACCGGTGTGATAGTTTCAGGATTATCCAGTTCTAAAAATCCCAGGCTGTAAGTATCCTGGAATAAAGCGTTGGAAATCACTAAACCTTTACCATCCTTCGTTAAAAACCCACTCCCGAGAGCAGACAGGGGTACTCTCTCACCCTTTTCCCTATCTTCTAATGGTTTGCCGTAGATTAATCGAAGATCCTTATCTCTTTCCCATAAATATGCCACCGTATCACCGGCGATGTATCGTTCAACCAGCACCATACGAGTGTAATCATCATTGATGGCTACCGGAAAAGCACCAAATTGACTGGCGTAAATCTCCTCCACCTCACCCGTATCAACATGGCATAGATAGGTACTCGATAAACTCTCTTCGCGTGATTGTGCAAGGATAACACACAGGTGTTTTTTTGCATCAACTTCACCCAGATAACACCGTGTGTTCTCAAAAAAATTATTAAATGCGGGGCGGGGAAAACCTCCGGTAAGCGGAATTTCCATAGGAAGATAGTTTTCATCGCCGTCTTGATCAATCATAACCAGGATCTTGTCCAGATCCTTAAATACAGCAAAGGACATCCCACTAATCAGGTGTGGGTTTTGCAGCGCAATATTTGGGGGTAACAACGGTTTTGGTACACTTCCGCCATAACGCATCACATATAAGTTGTTATGACCGCTCAGATTAGAAATCATAAATATCTGGTCATCAACCAGCTCTGGACGTAGAAACAACCGTGCAGATAATAACGCTTCAACTCGAAACATACAGCAAACTCCTTCTTACTTTAATTTGAAATTTCTGGACTCAACCAATAACCCAACCCTAAGAAAGCTAAAGAACCAAAGATGCCCATACCAAGATTAATCGTGCCCACTATGATAAACCGGATTGAAAGCAGGTTAGATAGGGTATGTCCAACAAAAAACCCAATCACACTCAAGACAATAAAGATCAGCAGATGTACCAGACTCCCCCCACGCCAAAGATGTAAGAGACTACCCAGTAATGTTGCAATGAAAAAAGAAAAAACAACTGCTGGAAATGTCATTTTGATACTCCTTAAGAGCGTTCAGGCTAATCCTTTTTTAATAGACATCTTCAATGATACCACCACCCAAACACACTTCTCCCTGGTAAAGTACTGCAACTTGACCAGGTGTTGTGCCGCGCAGCGGTTGGCTTAATTCTAATCGAAATTCATCTTCCGAAGCTAAGTTCAATAATGCTGGCACAGGTTGCGCACGGTAACGCACCATCACATCATACATTTGCCCAACATGGGGTGGCTCACCTGCAATCCAGTTTGGCTGAACAGCAAACAGGTTGCTTTTGACCGCGTGTTTAGAAAACCCAACAATCAAACGATTGTTATGAGTATCTTTATCAACCACATAGTATGGCTCTTGGGCTGCAATGCGAATGCCTTTTCGCTGACCTATTGTGTAAAATGCAAGCCCTTCATGCTTGCCTAAAATTTTCCCTTCCGTATTAATTATCTCTCCCGGTGCTGTGACTTCAGGTGCATACCGTTTGAGAAAATCACGGTAATCAACATCACCTAGAAAGCACAGGTCTTGGCTGTCCTGTCGATCTGCCACCGGAAGATTAAGGGCGTCTGCTTGAGCGCGCACATCCTTTTTTGTCATTCCACCCAAGGGCAGCAAACTTTTCCTTAGCTGAGATTGTGTGAGCATGGATAAAACATAGGATTGATCTTTATTAGGATCAACACCTCTCAAAAGACGCACCTGGCTATTGGAAACAGCCTCAATACGTGCGTAATGCCCGGTGGCAAAGAAATTTGCGCCTTGCCGTAAGGCATAACTTTGCAACATTCCCCACTTAACTTGGGGATTACAAAATAGACAAGGGTTGGGCGTCTTGCCTTGCACATATTCTTGCACAAAGTTGCTCACAACCGCTTGAAAAAATTTGTCGCGCACATCTAAACAAATAAAAGGTATACCAAGAAAATCGGCAACTTCAGCAGCCAAGATTTCGGGCTTTGCCGAATCTTCAACAGCACCCATCCATTTTGGATCCTTCCAGGTTCTCATAAAAATGCCGCTGACTTGATAGCCCTCATTAAGCAAACGGAAAGCGGTCACAGCACTATCTACACCCCCGCTCAAAGCGACATAAACTATTGGCTTTTCATTCATTTGATCAATTTTACCTTATCCATTTATGCAACTGCTATAATTAAGACATTCAGTTTAATGGTCACTGTTAAAGGATAAAACTTGATACCATATACAGATACACATTGTCACTTAGATTTTGATCGGTTTTCAAAGGACCGCCCACAAGTATTGAAACGCGCTTGGAAAGCTGGTTTGGTTTGGATTCTTAACCCGGGCACCGACCTTCATACCAACCAGGCTGCGATTGAACTGGCGCAAACTTACCCCCAGCAAATTAGCGCATCGGTTGGTATTCATCCCAATTATGGCCTACCTTGGACAGCCGATATCTTACCAACTCTGAAAGAGCAAGCAACACAGCCAGGGGTGGTCGCAATCGGTGAAATCGGACTGGATTATTACCGCCAACATACACCCATTACACAACAACAGCAAATGTTTGAAGCTCAATTAAGCCTTGCAGAAGAATTAACCCTCCCTGTTATTCTCCACAACCGTGAGTCTTCGCAAGACTTAATCAGTGTCCTTAAAAACTGGCACCAAGGATTGATCAAGGCAGGTCACCCCCTATCTGGACGTCCAGGTGTTTTCCACAGCTTTAGCGCTGATCATGATACAGCCATAGCAGCATTAGAAATGAATTTCTATATCGGTATCAGCGGACCAGTTACTTTCAAAAACGCTGCTGCACTAAAAACCATCGTCCGTAATTTACCTTTAGACCGACTATTACTTGAGACGGATGCACCTTTCCTGACACCCCATCCCCATCGTGGTAAACGCAACGAACCAGCCTACATCCCGCTGATCGCTGAAGAGATCGCCCGGTTACATGAAACAAGCCCAAAGCATGTAGCTGAAGTTACCTATGCGAATGCCTGCCAGCTGTTCAAACTTACCATTAACACCAACAGCCGCTCAGACTGAGCGGCTTATCAGCATAAAAACAGTAGTACCAAGGCTTAATTAACAAACTCTTTCAAATTGTGAGTAACAGCATAAGCAGCTGCCTCAGCACGATTACTCACCCCTAATTTTGAGAGGATGCTGCTGACATAATTTCGAACAGTACCTTCCCCCAGAAACAGTGCATCAGCAATTTCACGGTTGGTCTTTCCTTCAGAGACAAGCACTAAAACATGCTTTTCTTGTTGACTGAGGTTGGCAAAAGCAGCAGCTTCTTCTTCTTTACCCACTCGGCGAACCTCCTGGAAGACTCTTTGTGTAACAGCCGGGTCAAGGAGCGCATCACCACGGCAAGCTGCTTCAATGGCGGCAATGAGACCTTCTGCACCAATTTGCTTAAGTACATAGCCGCTGGCTCCAGCCCTTATGGCAGAAAAAAGCATCTCATCCTCTGCATAAGAGGTGAGGATTACGACCCGAACCTCTGGCCAACGTGCAGTAATTTCCTGGCAAGCTTCAATACCTGAGGTTCCTGGCAAACGAATGTCCATTAGGACCACATCT